>OLQC01000022.1_pt1 | contig 203922 bp, 125 predicted proteins | sample 1672471 | NCBI WGS metagenome assembly OLQC01 (sample SAMEA3136689, study PRJEB25190) | human gut metagenome | biome: human gut; feature: human-associated habitat; material: faeces | place: Austria | collected 2013 | reverse complement strand
CTCCAGCGCGTCGGCCACGCGCGCGTACTCGCGCTCGGACAGGGCCCGGGCCGGCGGCTCGGGCGGCGTCGCGAGCTTCACGCCGGGCATGGGGCTTTGCGCCACGACGCCCTCGCGCACGAGGAAGTCGTAGGTGCCCCTGAGCACGGTGTTGAGCTTGCGCACGGTGCCGAGCGACACGCCGTCTCCGTCGCGCCCGCCCTTGGCGAGCAGCAGCGCGTAGAGGACCTCGACGTCGAGGGCCGTGAGCTCGTCGGCGTCGGCGGTCACGTTGGGCCTGACGTATCTCAGCACCATGCCGCGGTAGTCGCGCGCGGTGTCGGCCGAGTAGGCGCCTTCGGCCTCTGCGTGGTCGACGAAGTGCACCGCCAGGTCGCAAAGCGACATGGTGCAGCCCATGAGGTAGGCGGTCACCTCGCGCGCGAAGATCTCGTGCCCGATGCCGATGGCCTCCTCCCACGACGAGGCGTGCACGACGTGGCGCGGCCTCACGCCGCTTCGGTGCGCGACTGACGAGCGCCTCCTGGGAAGGGCCACCTCCCAGGCGTCGGTGCCGACCTTCCTGGCCGTGATCCTGTCGAGCGGGGAGGTCAACGCGACTGCTCCGGGAAGGACTCCTCGATGTCGAGCAGGGTCTTTGCCGCCGCCGCCAGTGCGGTCAGCTTCACCTGCGCTGGCTTCTTTTTCATGTCGTCGAGCATGATCTCCATGCCTTCGAGAAGGACGTGCCTGGCGCGCCCCAGGCGGTCAGCGTTCGCCGCTCCGCGTGCGGGCTGCCCGTCGCATGGCACCTCATCGCCACCGAGCTCCCTGCCGACCGGCATGCCGTGAGCACCCTCGACAGCATCGGACACGCGCCTGGCGATGTCCGCGAGCTTCTCCTCGTCGATTTCATGACCGGTCATGTTGATGACGAGGCCCCTGTAGACACCGTCACGTTCCCTGCTTTCCATGTGTTTTCTCCCTTCTTCGCCAGGGCCCGCGGCCGGGCGCGCGAGGGGCGCAAGGAGTAGGGACACCCCCACGCGCCCGACGGCCGGCCCTGGCATACCGCCTATTTCGCGAAGGCGACCTCGGCGAGCAGCGCGAACAGCTCGCCGATGGTCGTCTCGCTCGTGATCCCGGGCAGCGTCCGTCGCCCACCGCATGCCCCGTCTGGATCGCCCTTCGGATCGACCTCGCCGAACAGCCCCGGCCATTCGCGGGTCGCGTTGATGTACCACTTCGCGCCGTCCTTCTCGCAGTTCGTGATGACGCCCTCTCTGCACTGGCGAGCCAGCACGGAGCAGTTCGATTTGGTGGCCTGCCCGTACAGCTCGGTCGCGGCCTCCTCGATGCTCATGATCCTGTCCATCAGCTGGCCCCCTCCGCCACGTACGCATCGATGGCGCGCTGCGCGCCGGCAATGCACCCCGCGCACAGCTTTGTGGCCGGCGCGACGTTCCTGTGCGAGACGTCGCTGACCTTACTGCCGTTGAGGAGGTAGAACTCCCTGGGCACCTGCTCCTGGACGAGCACGCGGCCCATGTGGCCCCTGACGTCTATGGGCGCGCCGCAGCGGGCGCAGAAGTGGTCCTTCTTGGCGGGCATGGCCGCCTCCTTTCGTATCTTTCCGACAGGTCCGCCGATGCCCACGCGGGGTGTTTGCCTAATGCACCGATGGAGGGTGCGTGGGCACCGGCCGGCCTGGCGGGTGATGCTATACTTCGACTGCCTAATGACCGTACGGATGGAGAACCTCATGGATGATTTCGATGCTTTAGCCGCCAAGTTGTCAGAGCTGCGAAAAGAAACGGCACCGCGAGTGACAGAGCAGCTCGGACTGGAATCGGAAGGCTCCTCGGTAGCAATCCCGATTGACCGACTTGCCGAGTACATGAGCCTGTATGTCGATGCTTACGTGTTCGGTGCCCTCTGCCTGTATAACGATTGGGTAAAAGACCATGACTGCGAAGGTCGCGATTGATCTCGCGTATCAGCTTTTTAGCGTCGTCACCTGATTCATAATCGAGTTTTGCGTACATGCGCTCCTCCTCACCGGGCTCCTCCGTTGCGTCGAGCCTCCTCTTGAGGTCCGCCACCTCGATGGCAAGGCGCCATTCGACCTCGGACGCGTAGCCGGAACAGACCCAATACTCGAACATGGGGAGCATGTCATCCAACTCCCCAGGCTTCTTCCTGAGACCCTCCAGGTACGCATCCCAGCGCTCCCGCTCGTTCGATTCGCCGCTCATGCCGGCCTCCTCACATGCACGAACTCGCCGTCGACGATCGAGGAGTCGAAGAGCTCGCGGCCGATGCTCGTTCGCCAGAAGACCCTGCTCGCGATGTCATATGCGCCGTTCGCGTGGAATCCCGGGTAGAGTGCGCGGAGGTCGTCCTCGTGCGTGTCGTGGATCCAGATGGCGAGGTCCGAGACCTTGATGGCGGTGCCCGCCTCCATCTGCACCAGGTGGTCGACGACGTCGTTGACGATCCGCATCTGCGCTTCCTCGGCGGCGTTGACCGGCTGGTATTCCCTCTGGTCGTTCATAACCTCTCTCCTTTTCCGCAATGCGCCATGTCGCATGCCGTCGTGTACAATTCGCAATCGACGCGGTGCCGTTCCGTCGCGGCGCAAGCGAGAAAGGAGAGGACGTGGAAAGACTGAACTCCCAACTCGAGCAAGCGCTCAAGGAGCTTCTCGCTGTGGCAAAGAGCGGCGATAGGGTAGACATGCACATCCTCGCCGTGCTCGCCAAGAGGAGCGGAACCGAACAGGATCGTCAATACATGCGCGAGCTCCTCGACCTCGGATATATCGCTGGTTACGTCGATAGATCGGATGGCCAAACGTCGACTCACGTTCATGGCCTTTCCAGCAAGGCATACAGCTACTTCGATGACCTGGCTGCCGAGAAAAAACGCCGGAAACGGGAGCGTCGGTTCGATCGAGTATGGTCGGTCGCGCTCCTCATCATTGGTGCAGTGATTGGATATGCTGCGAGAGCCATCGGGTAGACCCGGCTTTGTTTCATCTGCTTCAATTAAGAAATAACTGCAACAAATAAGCCGAACAGTACGCCAATAATCAGCAAGAATAGGTAATACCACCAGTTCTCGCGCCAGAGCTTTCTGGAGACTTCCCAGAATCCAAGCGGATCGTACTTGCGATTCCTCTTCATGCAATCCTCCTATGTCGATAGACGTCCTCATGCCACGGCCCTCCCTCACGCCGCGTCCGGCTCGAGCGCCACGACCTCGGCTATCGCCTCGTCCAGGCAGATGCCGACGATGCCGCAGATCCTCGCGGCCTCGGGAAGCGACCAGTCGCGCACGCCGCGCCGCTTCCACGAGAATGTGTTCTCCGCCATGCCCATCTCGGATGCGAGCTGCGCCTGCTTCAGGTTCCTGCGTCTGAGGTAGGCGGCGATCGCCTCGTCGATTGCGGGGTAGTAGTACCTGGGCTCACTCACGGCAGGCTCCCCTCATGGCCTCGAGCTCGTCATTGAGCTTCTGGACTTCCTTCTTGAGATCCGCGACCTCGACGGCAAGCCGCCACGAGATCCCCGAGATGCCCCTGTGGAATGGATTCGCCTTTGCGATGGCGAGGAATTCGTCCAAGCCGATTGGCTCGATGGGAAGCGGTTCTGGAGATGCGAATTCGAGACCCGATTCTGGCTTCGGTTCCATGAGACTCCTTCCAAATTAGTAGTTAGAAACTTCTATCTGGTAGCTACTTACGCAGACTAACTACTACTTGGTAGTTTGTCAATAACATTATTTCATTTCATGCTACTATTTATTAGCCGAAAGGAGGATGTGATGGGATTTGGGCAGATAGTTAATGATGAGCTGCTAAAACGAGACATGACGCCTGCTGACTTATCAAGACAACTTGGATGGAATACGGGTGTGTTATCTCAATATATGAATAACCCGAATCGTGATCCTCGTCTATCCACTGCCGCAAAAATTGCGAAGGCACTCGATGTCTCCCTCGACTACCTGGCAGGCCTCACGGACAACCCGTCGGGCATGTGCGCCGAGGAGCTCGAGGGACTGCGCATCGACGCGGAGGCCCGCACCCTTTTGCGCGGCTTCGACCAGCTCACCCCCGACGGCAGGCACGTCATCATCGAGCAGGTCGATTTCCAACTTTCGAAAAATAGGGCGCAGGGGCCTGATAGTGCCGTTTGCGAGGTGGCGTAGATGAGCGTTGCCGGCGTGACGGGGAGATGTTCGTTAGTTGGCTTGCGTTTGATGCCGCACGTGCTAAAGATGCGCACGTGGACCATCGGGAACGATATGTGAGATTTGGTCGCATCGACATTGTAGAATGCGGCCATGTTCAAGATTGGGAAACATATGGAAAGTTGCGAGATCGTATATCGCATAAGCTCGGACGACGGGCTAGATGGCGTCGAGGCACATGAATTGGCTTCCATCATCTATTCCCTATCCGATCTTGTCCAGGAGACCCTCGACGCATCGGGAAACGAAGGCAGCCTCGATGTCAAGGTGAGACCCTTCCAGAAGGGGTCTTTCATCGCGGAGTTCGTCTTCACCTATGGACCGGGCGCGGTCTCGTTCTTCACGAGCCCGGAGGCGAATGCCCTGGCAAATGCCTTGGGGTTCCTCGGGTTCACGGGCGGTGCCGCCGTGACGCTCCCGAAGGTGATTCGCGCCGTGCGCGGAAAGATTGGAAACGCGAAGGATAACGGGAACGGCACTTTCACCTACGGCGAGGGCGACGATGCGGTGACCATCGATGCTGGGCAACACGATATCGTCACCTCGAAGGAAGTGGCCAAGTCGTTCAAGCAGATCTCGATTGGCCCCATCAAGAAGATTAGCAAGAAAGTTACCGTCACCGTGCAGTCAAGCGAGGATTATCACGCGGGAAAGTCGACGGGCGATCACTTCACGGAGGCGGACATCGCCGACATCGACATGTACGAGCATGTTGCCAGGGAGGGAGTACCCGAGGAGCAGGGGGAAATCGTGTCGATGAACCATAACATCGCCCTGAATCCCATATCGGGTCCCTACGACGGCGCCGAGGCCGGTTACACTTTCAAGTACGACAACGCTAGGTGGTCCAAGGTGCAGATGCGCGATCCCGTATTCCGCCCCAAGCTCGAGAGCGGCGAGATCAGATTGCACGAGCGCGACGTCTTCGTCGTCGACATGGAGATTACCCAGGCCATCGACAGGAACGGAAATCTCAAGGTCACAGATCGCGCCATCGTCAAGGTGCGAAAGTACATCCCCTATGACCCGAGTGCGCAGTTCACCATCGACGAGATGTTGGACGAGAGCGAGTAGGCCGCATACTCCGCTGCATCCACACGCGCGATTCCGGGAATCGTGACGACACGGCCTGACGGGAAATGAGGAGAGTTATTTGCTTGAAGTGCGTATGTGTTGACTAGGAGTATTTTCGCACTGGTGTAATTTTTTCGACCTTTTGTGGTATATTTTCGGCAGTGGTTATGGCGGAAGGTTTTACGGAGCCTCCGCCCAAATGAAACGGCTGCCCTTGTGGCAGCCGTTTCTGTTTTTAGGAGAAAAATGGATAAGCCGTTCCGGACCATTGATGAGCAGATGCGATTGATGACGAAGAGAGGCCTGGCAACAGACTCCGATACTCCCGAGATACTCATGCGGGAAGGGTATTATTCAATCATCAACGGGTACAAAACGCCGTTTCTCGACTTTGAGGCCACGAGGCTTGCAGGCGATGACCGATTCAAGGACGGGACGAGCTTCAAAGACGTGTATGCCCTCTTTTGCTTCGACCGAGACCTGCGAGAAGTCACCTTCAAGCATCTGATGCAAGTCGAGGCGATTGTTCGAACGGTATGCTCCTACACTTTCTCGGAGCATCATCCGGAAACGTCGGATTACCTAATCCAGAGCAACTTCTGCACGGAGGAAGAATACGTCGAATTCGGCTTGAAGGATTACGTCGACAACCTCCTCAAATTGCAAACGACGCTCTACAGGTGCATCTCTAGTCCAAAGAACGATCCTGTAGTCCATTACAAGAGGAACCACCGGGGCGTTCCCCTCTGGGTGCTCTCAAAATCGCTGACATTTGGGAGCATAGAGCACTTCTTTCACATGATGAAGCCGGCAGAACGAAGGCTCGTCTGCAAGAGAATCGCCATTGCCACGGGAAGAGCGGGAAAGGACAACGACTATTTCGATCCGAAGGACGCGAGATTGTCTCTGGATCCGATCGTCAAGTTCAGGAACATATGCGCTCATGACGAGAGGCTCTACTGCGCAAGGGTCAGAAAACGCGAGCCGATCATTGACTACGCGAAGATGATTGATTTGGTGAAACCATACCTTTGCCAGGAAGACTACGACAGGTTCCTTGTCGACGTTATAACTACCGTCTTCAACTATTCGCGGCAAAGCGAAATCGCATCTCACATTCTCAACGAATCGGGAATGAATAGATTGCTGAAACAAGCAGACGAAGCGATGGGGCGTCAGATTCCCGGATGGAATGACTGACGAGTCAGAAAGATGGGACCCCGCGTCAGTTTTGGCGACGGTCGCGGGGCCCCGAATGCCCAACCTGAACAGAAAGGCAGGTGCATCATACCATGCAGATCAAATCATCCGGCCTGTGGAAGCGCGACAAGGACAAGCCCAACGGCAAGTGCCGCAGGTGGCGCCTGTGGGTCCTCACCGAGGAGGAGGGTCGCAAGACCAGGTGCTTCGACGGCACCCACTCGATGGCCAAGAGGGCGCTATCCGACTTCGAGCGCGAGCTCGGCGCGGTCATCCCCAACGCCGAGAGCTTCGGCGCATACGTCGAGGCGCGCGTGAGGACGCGTGCGGCATCCGGCGACATATCGCCCAACACGATCGCGAAGGAGTGGCGCTGCGCGCGGGCCATACGGCGCTCGACGCTCGACGGCATGCGAATCGACGCCATCAAGCCCGCCGATTGCCGCAAGGCGCTGACGTGGATCCGCGATAACCCCCAGCGCCCGAAGCTCACGCGGGAGGGTGTGCTGTCCGGAACCAGCATGCAGGATATATATAGGTTCGCGAGGCAGACCTTCGAGCAGCTCGTGGACGACGAGCTGCTGGCGCGCAATCCCATGGCCAAGATCAAGGACCCGAAGCCGGACACGCCGGAGGTCGAGGCGCTGTCCTGGGAGGAGCTCATGGGCCTGCTCGACTGGCTCGACACCCTGCCCATGAGCGGATACGTCATGGCCATGTACCTGATCGTGTGCCAGGCGCTGCGACGCGGCGAGTCCGTCGCCGTCCTCGACGCCGAGATGCTCCCCACGATCATGTGCGTCTCCCAATCCATCAAGGAGGCCACGGGCGAGGTGGGGTCCCCGAAGTCCGAAGCCGGCAAGCGCGACCTGCCCGTGATGCCCAGGCTCGCGGCGAAGGCCGAGCAGATGCGGGCGTGGAAGAGGGCCAGGGGCCTGGCCGACGCAAAGCCCCTGGCATGCAACGTCCAGGGCGGCTACATCAGGCCGCAGAACCTGTATCGCTGGTGGCGCGAGACCAGGAAGGGGACCGCCTATGCGGAGGTCCGCCTGCACCAGCTGCGCCACAGCACCCTCACGCACATGGCCAGGAGCATGTCGGCGTTCGACCTGATGGACTTCGCGGGCTGGAACTCCCTCAAGCCGACGAGGACCTACATCCACGACGACTACACGTCCGTCTATCGCGGCGTGTGCGTGGCGTGGGGGATCCAGGAGAGTGACACGATCAGGCTCGCCGCGTAGCGTCTTCGCGGCTCGCGCGTGTGCGTTTCGTGTGCGTTCGAGCCGTCGCCGTGACCATCTGCGGTATCCCATATGTGGCTTGAGCTTGGGTTATTCGTTTCAGGTGTTTACACCGTTTTCCCCGGTCGCGCGGTTTTCAAAATGGTTCCAGGTTCGAATCCTGGTGGGGCCACCAAAAAAAGCAAGGGCCGGGGTTACCCGGCCCTTTTCATGTGCTGGAGGCGACGACCGGATTCGAACCGGTGGTGAGGGCTTTGCAGGCCCCTGCCTTACCACTTGGCCACGTCGCCATCTGAGTAAAAGAGCCGACTGGAAAGCCGGCTCTTGACTTAGCATGGAGCGGAAGACGGGGCTCGAACCCGCGACCCCAACCTTGGCAAGGTTGTGCTCTACCAACTGAGCCACTTCCGCGCGCAGGGCGATATTCTAGGGAAACTTCCGGCAAAGCGCAAGAGAAACTTGCAAAATTCATGCTTGCGATGATGCGCCATTCTGTTAGACTACTTTGCCACGGGCGTTTGGCGCAGCGGGAGCGCGTTTCCCTGACACGGAAAAGGCCACTGGTTCGATCCCAGTAACGCCCACCAGGCATATGAAGGGGGCCGGGGCATTCGCCTCGGCCCCTTTTTCATGCCCCCGGGGGGGGGTATGACGTTTCGCCGCGTTAGTTGCCGTTTCGTAACTGGTACGTCCCCAGACCTTGCATTACCATGAATCCGTCTTTACACGAGAGAAGTTCCGGAAGATGACCGGAACGGTTTAGGGAGACTAGACATGGCTGAGTGCAATTCGAATTGCTCCGCCTGCGGCGACAGCTCGTGCTCCGATCGCACGGCTCCGCAGACGCTGCAGCTTCACGAAGGTACGAAGATCAAGAACGTTATCGCCGTGGCCAGCGGCAAGGGAGGCGTCGGCAAGTCGCTCACGGCGGCGATGCTCGCCTGCGAGCTGCGTCGTCGCGGTCATGAGGTCGGCATCCTCGACGGCGACATCACCGGTCCTTCCATCCCGCGCTCCTTTGGCATCCACGAGCCCCCCGCGGTCGACGAGGACGGCATGCTCAGACCAGCCGAGACCAAGACTGGCATCAAGGTCGTCTCCACCAACATGCTCACGGCCGACGAGGCGACGCCCTTCCTCTGGCGCGGGCCCGTTCTCAACGGCATCCTCACCCAGTTCTACAGTGACATTAACTGGGGCGAGCTCGACTACCTGATCGTCGACATGCCCCCGGGAACGGGTGACATCCCCATGACGGTGTTCCAGCAGTTCCCCCTCAAGGGCGTCGTCATCGCGACCGCCCCGCAGGTGCTCGTCAACATGATCGTCGAGAAGGCCATCCGCATGACCGAGCACATGAACGTGCCAGTGCTGGGCCTGGTCGAGAACATGTCGTACTACGAGTGCCCGGATTGCGGCGCGCGTCACGAGATCTTCGGCAAGTCCGAGGTCGAGGCAATCGCCAAGAGCAAGGGTATCGATGCGTGGGCCTGCGTCCCCATGGATCCCAAGATTTCTGCCGAAGTCGACTCGGGCAACGTCGAGGACATCAAGGGCGATTGGCTCGATCCGATCGTTGACAAGATTGAGTCGCTCTAATACTCGAAACGCGAGGTAGCGCATCTCGATGGTGCGCACGTATAGCGCGGAGCGGGGGATTTTGCCGAAGGCGGCGCAAATGCGCTCGCAGGCGAAATCCCCCTTTTCATAGCTTCACATAACCTTCATCCCGTGATTTAATACGGAAGTTAGACGTTAGACGTCGGCATCGCCATGTCCACTCGTTGAGCGGCCACGAAGGTGCAGGCCATAGCGTCGACATGCGAAGATGGAGGCATCTTCGTAGGAGGTGTTCCGCATGACTGCATGGTCTGCGGAAAGCAGGTAATGCAAACATGTGGCAAGAGAGAATGAAGGAGGAGGCAGAGTGAGAGACTATTCATCGACGAAATGGTTGGATGAAATCCACGCAGAAGGCGTGGAGGTCAAGAAGTCATGCTGCTATTTCTGCCATCAGAACTGCGGCGTTCTGGCTTACGTCAAGGACGGCAAGCTCATCTACGCCGAAGGCGATCCGGACCATCCCACCAACGCCGGTGGCCTGTGCACTCGCGGTAACCAGGCCTACACGTTCGTGGACAATCCGTCGCGCATCAACTACCCGATGAAGCGCGCGGGCGAGAAGGGCGAGAACAAGTGGGAGCGCGTCTCCTGGGATCAGGCCCTGACCGAGATTGCCGCCAAGATCAACCAGATCAAGGAAGAGTCCGGTGCAGAGGCAGTCGCCGCCGCCGCCGGTACCCTGCGTACCGATGACTGGGCGAGGCGCCGCTTCCTCAACCTGTTCGGAACGCCCAATGGCTTCCACAACGCCCTGCTGTGCTGGATCCCGACCTTCATGGTCGAGACCGCCATCAACGGCTGGTCCCCGTTCGAGACCGACCTCGGCGCGTCCAAGTGCGTCATCCTGTGGGGCTTCAATCCCGGTGCGTCGTCCATGCCCGGCATGCACGGCTACACCGATCTGCAGCGCGCAAATGGCCTGAAGCTCATCGTCGTCGACCCGCGTTACTCCGAGACCGCCGCGCATGCGGATCTCTGGTTGCCGCTGCGTCCGGGTTCCGACACGGCCCTGTCCATGGCCATGATCAACGTCATCATGAACGAGTTCATCTATGACATGGACTTCGTCGACCAGTGGTGCGAGGGCTTTGACGAGCTCCGCGACTACATCGAGCCCTACACGCCGGAGTGGGCCGCGCCCCTCACCTGGCTCGATCCCGAGCTCATCCGTCAGGCCGCCCGCATGTACGCGACCAACCGTCCCGGCAACATCCAGTGGGGTTGCACCTGGGATCAGCTCGGCCGCACGGCAGGTGCCGGCATGCATGCCCGCTCGATTCTGCGTGCCATCTGCGGCAACCTCGATTGCCCTGGTGGCGACGGCATGCCCGGTCCCGCGGCTTACGTCACCGACGAGGAGCTCGAGGCCAACGACCGTCTGCCCGTCGAGATGCGTGCCAAGCAGATCGGCTCCGACAAGTACAAGATGACCTCCTGGCCCGGCTACGAGCGTCTCTCCCAGATCTCCAAGGACAAGTGGGGCAAGGCGTTCACCGCCGAGTGGATGTGCGAGGCTCATGGCCCGTCCGTCTTCAAGGCCATCCTCACGGGCGACCCGTATCAGGTTCGCGCGCTGTTCGTCAGCGGCTCCAATCCGCTTTCTTCCTATGGCGACGCGAAGATGACCTTCGAGGCCTGCAAGCAGGTCGAGTTCCTGGTCGTCCTCGAGTACTTCATGACCCCGACGGCCCTCATGGCCGACTTCGTGCTGCCGGTTGCCGGTGCCATGGAGCGCCCGATGGTTCACACCAACTACGGTGTCACCGACTCCATCGTCTGCTCCGAGCGCGCCATCTGGCCGATGTACGAGCGCAAGACCGACTACAACATCTGGAAGGACCTGGGCCTTGCCTGCGGTCAGACCGAAGAGGACTGGCCCTGGCCGGAGCTCGAGGACGCGTACTTCCACGTTCTCTCGCCGCTCGGTCTTCCCATTACGAGCTATAACGACTTCGTCGAGCGCTTCCGCATGTACTATCCGCCGCTGCAGTACCAGAAGTACCTGCAGAAGGGCCAGTTCTGCACCGCTTCGGGCAAGGTCGAGCTCAAGTGCTCGGTCTTCGAGGAGTTCGGTCTGCCGGCGTTCCCGAAGTACATCGGTCCCGCCGAGAACGAGATCGACGACCCCGAGGTCGCGGCCGAGTATCCCATCGTGCTCACCACGGGCGGCGGCTTCATGCCGTTCCATCACTCGGAGCACTTCAACAACCCGATCATCCGCTACATCAAGCCCGATCCGTACTTCACCATCCATCCCGATCTGGCCGTCACGCTGGGCATCGAGATGGGCGACTGGTGCTGGATCGAGACCCGTCGCGGCCGCATCAAGATGCGCGCCAACGTCGAGCCGGGCATCGATCCGCGTGCGGTCTACACGCAGCGCGGCTGGTGGTTCCCCGAGCGCAGCCCCGAAGGCCCCGAGCCCTTCGGCTGCCTCGAGTCCAACACCAACGTGCTCACGTCCGTCGATGACGAGCACTGCGATCCGCTGACCGGTTGCTGGGCGAACCGCGGCCTGATGTGCAAGGTGTACAAGTGCACCGACATCGACTACCAGTTCACCGAGCGCGATTGCGAGTTCTCCATCCCCGGCTCCGCGTTTGCCTCCGAGGGTCCCGGCGTACATGCCATGCCGAGCACCCAGAAGATGGCCCTCGAGTTTGCCGAGCCCGTCTTCGCGCAGCCCGACTTCGAGGTTCCCGAGGGTCTCACCTGGGATTACCGCAAGCGTGCGTGCTACGACGAGAACGGCCGTCGCTACGACCAGGCTTCCGGCTGGATGGTCGACGACGCCACGGGCACCTTCTACCAGATGGGCACGGGCTACAGGTACGTCTCCCACAACGGCGACTTCCTGCTCGACGAGGCCACTGGCACGTTCTACGACTTCTCGATGCAGCCCTCCGAGGGCCCGCAGGCCGATTTCGAGCTGCCCGCCGGCACGACGTGGAACCCCATCACGCTCAAGGCCGAGGATGACAAGGGCCGCTATTACGATACCGGCAGTGGCTGGATGATCGACCCGACCACCTCCATCCACTATCAGGCAGGCACGGGCTATCGCTTCGTCCAGTATGGTCAGGGCAACTACCTGGTCGACGAGGCGAACAACGCATGGTACGACTTCTCCATGCAACCTGTTGATGCCCCCTGCAGCCTGGCTGACTTGAACAAATAAGGAGAGGAGGACTGAAATGACCCGTTACGCAATGGTTATGGATCAGCGTCGTTGCATTGGTTGCTCCTCATGCACCATCGCATGCCGCACCTGGAACGAGCTGCCCATTGACATCATCTACAATCCCGTTGTTTCCAACGGAGCAGAGGGCGTGTGGCCTCATGTCCACATGACCTTCCAACCGCTCATCTGCATGCATTGCGACAAGCCCGCCTGCGTGCCTGCTTGCCCGACCGGTGCCTCGCGTCAGGATGACGACGGCATCGTGTGGGTTGAGCCTTCCCAGTGCATGGGCTGCAAGGTCTGCGCGAATGCCTGCCCCTATGGCGCTCGCGACATGAACGAGCATGAGGGCTACATCCGCAAGTGCACCTTCTGCAAGGATCGCGTCCGCGAGGGCGAGCAGCCCTTCTGCGTCATGACGTGCCATCAGAAGGCCCGTACCTTCGGCGACCTTGACGATCCCAACAGCGAGGTCTCGAAGCTCGTCAACTCGTACTACACCGAGCAGGTCTATCCTGAGGTTGGTACCGAGCCCATGATCTACTACATTCCCGACTTAGGAGGTACGGTACAGTGAAGCAGTTCTGGATTTGGCCGATTGCCCTCTACCTCTTCCTGGGCGGCCTTGGTGGCGGCATGATGGCGACCGCCGCCGTTGTCGGATTGATCATCGCGCCATCCGCTCTGACGAGCGGTGCCCTCGTGTGGGGCGTCTTCATCGCCTTCCTCATCCTGGGCATCGGCACCGGCCTGCTCGTCTTCGAGCTTGGTCAGCCGTGGATTTTCTACCGTGCCTTCGTGACGAGGACCTCGGTCATCAAGTGGGGTGCTGTGTTCCTCTCCATCTCGATGATCGCAGGCGTGCTCTTCATCTTCTGGGAGCTCTCCTGGCTCACGGGCCTGCCCTTCATCCCGTATGAGGGTTTTGCACAGGTGCTGCTCGGCATTGCCGGCATCTTCGGCCTGTGCGTCACGATCTACACGGGCGTCCTGCTTTCCAGCATGAAGTCCCGTCCGTTCTGGAACACGCCGGTTCTGCCCGTGCTCTTCATGGTGTCCGGCTGCTCCACCGGTGCGGCCCTGCTCTCCATGTGCATCGGCGTGTGGCCCTTCCCGGCCGAGTGGCTGCAGGTCAACCTGTCCACGCCGCTTGCCGCCCTGCTCACCGAGGAGCTGCGTCACATCCTGCACGTCGCCGACGCGATTCTCATCTCGCTCGAGCTCGTCGTGCTGCTCCTCTACGTGATGCTGCAGTTCTGCGCTTCCAACGAGACCGCCAAGGCCCATGCCGAGCGCTGGGTCCGCGGCGAATGGGCCGGCTACTTCTGGGGCCTGATGGTCTGCTGCGGTCTGGTCATCCCGCTGCTGCTCAACGTCACCAACGTGGGTGGTTACGCATCCGCACTCATCGCCCTCATGGGTGGCTGCCTGCTGCGCTTCATGATCATCTGGAGCTACCAGCGTCGTGTCACCCCGGCCGAGCTCAAGTACTACACCCGCCTGCCCCAGAGCCATCAGGACTTCATGGACTACTGGGAGGCCGGCAGGGAGTACTGGACGTGGGTCACGCCCACCGGCGATGTTGCCGATGAGGCTCCTGCCGACGGTCCGGACGAGGTCTACCAGACTTCCGGTCCCAACCCTGCCATGACTGGCGCTCAGTAGGAGCGAATGCCGTCTGGCGTGAATGAACCGCAAGGTTTCTCGAAACCCCCGTTCCCTCGATGGGAGCGGGGGTCTCTTTTTGCTGATGCAGCACAAGAGGCCTTGTCCCCGCGCATAGATTCGCGATACGTGCGCTTATGCGCACGCTGAGTCTCTCTCTTGCAAGAAAATCACGTTTTCCTAGGCTGGGATGCGGTCAAATGTTGGTTTTTGACGTTTCCCTAGTGCAATTTTCTAAAAACTCTAGGAAAACGAAATAAACCGACACGAAAGTCGGGATCGAGACTAGGAAAACGTCAAAAACCAACATGGGGGCTTCTCGAATCCTAGGAAAACGCAGTTTACGTGCAAGCGAATTTTTCGGACGGTGCTTGCATGTGGGTTTGCAGTCGCATGAGCGTATAATCGGGCGCAGACACGATGCGAGAGAGGATCCGACATGCATCATCCGCTGGAAGACGTGCAAGACTTTTCCGACAGCTGCATCCGTTGCGGTCTGTGTGCCCAGACTGATTGCGGCAACTTCTCGAATGGCGAGCCTAATCTCGGCGAGCTGTGCGAGTCTATCCTCAACGGCGAGGAGACCTGGGATTATGCACCCTTCACATGTGCGTTGTGCAATCGCTGCACGATTAACTGCCCGGTCGATCTGGTCGCCTCTCGTGCCAACAAACCGCTTAGGGCGTTACTGCTCGAGAAGAAGCCCGAGCTGAGACCTCTGTATCGCAAGTTCAGGACAGATCTCAAGTACAACGTCTTCTCGGCATTGCGCGCCCGCGATACGGGGGACATCACCAACGTCACCTATATCCAGGGCGAGGCGAATCTGGGTGGTGCCGCCGATCGCACCGCGTTTTTCCCGGGTTGCGCGCTGTACGCATATGCACCCGAACTTACCGCCAAGGTCTCGCAGTGGCTGCGTGATGAGGGCATTGCCGCCTATACGCTGCTCATCTGCTGCGGTGCGACCTTTTACGATGTCGGCTTCTATGCCGAATACGACGCCTATCGCGAGCGCGTGCAGGCTTTCCTGCGCGAGAGGGATATTGAGCGCCTGGTCGTGACCTGTCCGCACTGCGACCATCTGCTACCCCAGCTCGTCGAGGGCATGGGCATCGAGATCGTGCGTCTGCCCGACCTGCTCGTCGAGCATGGCATGACGTCGGAGAGCGAGGAGACGATCACGTTTCACGATGCTTGCTACGACCGCTCTTCGGGCTTCTTTGGCGATGCGGCACGAAAGCTGTTCGGAAACGCCACGCTCGAGAGCATGCCGCACGAAGGGCGCGACAGCTTGTGCTGCGGCGGCGGCGGCATGGTGAGCGTGTACGCTCCCGATTACTGTGCGTACCGTCGCAACCTGCGCCTTGCCGAAATCGACGGAGTCGATGCGGACCGTGTGCTGTCGACCTGCTTCTCGTGCGTCAACTCACTGCAGCGCGGCGTGGGAAGCACGCCCGTGCAGCATTATCTCGAGCAGATATTCGATTGCCCCGTCGATTGGGGTCAGGTGTACGCGAACGTCGACGCGCTCTTTGCCGACCCGGCATATGCGGAGCTTTCGGAGGGCGAGGATCTCACGCTCGTCGACTAACGATCGCGAGCGGGGGAATGAGACAGTTGCCCAGGGACGTTGTCTCATTTTAATGAGACAACGTCCCTGGGCAACTGTCTCATTCCTGTAACCGGGATGTGCGTGTGCATATCTGATGCATGCAGTACAATCATGGGTCATGACTACTGAGACTCGTAAAACCAATTGCCATTACTGCGGCTATCTGTGCGCGTTCGACGCGACGGTTGAAGATGGCCGCGTAATCGACTTCACGCCCGATGCGACGCGATACCCCTACGATGCGAGCGTATCTGCTCGCTGTCCTCGTTGGCGGCTCAACCTCGAGAAGCTCTATGACGAGGACACGCGCGTCAACTATCCCCTGAAGCGCATAGGGCCGCGTGGCGGCGGCGGTTTTATCCGCGTGAGCTGGGACGAGGCACTTGACGATATCGCGACACGCCTGCGCCTGCTCATCGACGCGCATGGGCCGTGGACGGTGGCGAGCGCCATCGGCGGTCCGCATGCGGTCTACTGGCCGCTGCACCGCTTCATGAGCTTCATCGACAGTCCCAACAACATGGGCATTGGGCCCATCTGCTGGAACCCGCGCATCTGGATGGACACGATGACCTACGGCTGGTCGGTCGAGTGCGACTTCCGGCCCGATCTGACCGAGTGTCTCATGCTCTGGGGCACCAATCCGGCCGAGTCGGACAACTCGCTGTTCTGGCGCAACATCGCCGATTACGCTCGCAATGGCGGCAAGCTCATCGTCGTGGACACGCGCCTTTCCATGACGGCGGCCAAGGCGACGCTGTGGCTCGCGCCGTTTCCCGGTACCGATCTTGTTCTCGCGTACGCGCTCGCGCGCGTCATCATCGAGGAGGATCTCTACGATCACGACTTCGTCGAGGAGTGGTGCCATGGCTTCGACGAGTTCAAGGCCGCTGCCTTCGAGCGTACGCTCGACGAGGCGGCCGTCGTCACCCAGGTGCCCGTCGAGCAGATTCGCGAAGCCGCCCGCATGTATGCGACGAGCAAACCGGCCGGCCTACTCTCGGGGCGTGGCGTCGACCAGATCGGCCCCAACACCGCCCCGCTGCATCGCGTCATCGCTGCATTGCGTGCTATCACGGGCAACGTCGACGTGCCCGGCGGCAACGTTCTCAACGAGGCACCGAGCTTCATGAGCGAGCTCGAGCTCGAGGACAGCGCGCAGTTGTCCGCCGAGGCCCGTGCCCACGGCCTCAACGAGCCCGATTGCGGCCTCCAGAGCTATGCCGGCTGGGAGCTCGCCGACGAGCGTACCGGCAAGCTGGGGCGTCACCTGCCCATGCGATACCTCACCTCGGCTTTGCCGCAGCGCGTATGGGAGGCTGCCATCACCGGCAAGCCCTATCGCGTGAGCGCGCTCATCGTCGATGGGGCCAATCCGCTGGTTACCTATGCCGATACGCAGCTCGTCATGGATGCCCTCAGCGCCATGGACCTCGTCGTCGTGCTCGAGTTCATCATGACGCCCACGGCCCTCATGGCCGACTACGTCCTGCCCGCGGCTGCCGCCGTCGAGCATCCCTGCTTCCAGGCGATGGGAGGAGTCTCGGATTTCTGTTATGGCGGGCCGGCGGCGGTCGAGCCGCAGTTCGAGCGTCGCGAGGACTATGTCATCCTGCGTGACCTTGCCCTGCGCATGGGCTGCGACGAGGCGCTGTGGCCGGCCCGGGACCTGACCGAGGAACTTGCCCGCACCATCGAGCCAACGGGCATGAGCTGGGAGGACTTCACCATCACGGGCATCTGCGGTGGGGGAGCGCACTACCTCAAGCATCTCGAGGTCGACGAGGCAACCGGCAAGCCGCGGGGTTTCGCGACCGAAAGCGGCAAGGTCGAGCTCGCCATTCCCTTCTTGCAGCGTCGTGGTGCCGACCTGGTCGCGCGCTTCACGCCCGTACCCGGCGTGCACGAGGACGTGTGCCGTGGGGGCGACTGCGCGACCCTCATCACCGGTGCACGCAAGCAGCCGTACTGGGCCTCCTCGTATTTCGAGGTCCCGTCCATGCGTGCGCGGCATCCCAAGCCGACGGTCGAGCTCTCGCTCGCGACGGCCGAGCGCCTGGGTCTTGCCGAAGGTGACGCCTGCCTTATCTCGCGGCAGGATGCGCCGGACGTCGAGGTACTCCAATACGTGCATATCACGAATATGCTTGATGATGTGGTTTCCGCCGAATATGGATGGTGGTACCCTGAATCGGTCGAGGACGGTCCCGATTTCGACAAGTGCCTCGAATCGAACATCAACTGGCTCACGCGCGGTACCGTCGAGGGCATGCGCGAGCCGCTTATCGGGACGTGGATTTACAACGGCATACCCTGCCGCATCAGAAAGAAGGAGTAGCATCCATGCAGAAGAAGTACGCGATCCTCATCTTCTCCAAGCCGCCGATTCCAGGTCTGGTCAAGACGCGCCTCACCATCGAGCGCGGTGGCGGGTTCACGCAGGAGCAGGCCGCCCAGTTCTTCAAGCGCAGCCTGTGGGACGTGACCGAGCTCGCCATGTGGTGCATGGATGACCTCGACGCGCTCAACGCGGCCGAGCGCGAGGCAGATCCGAGCGCTCCGGAGCGCAGCTACGACCTCTTCATCTCGACGACGCCCGAGAAGAACGTCGCCCTCATGAAGGAGACGATCGAGGAAATCGGACAGTGGCCGCGCGAGATTCACTACATGTACGATCGCGGCGCCACCTTCGACGATCACTTCGATATGGCGTTTCAGGAGATCTTCGACCAGGGCTACGAGGCCATCGTCTCCATCGGCGCCGACATTCCCACGCTACCCCGCGCACATGTGACCCAGGCCTTCCAGTGGCTCATCTACTTTGCCGAGGTGCTGGGCACGCCCGGCTTCGTGCAGGCACCGTGCCAGGAATGCGGCACCTCGCTCGTGGGCTTCAGCTTCGACACGCCCATCAACCATCAGGGCATCTACTACAACATGACCGGCAGGCCAGCGCTCGACGGATACGTCGAGAAGCTCGTCGAGGAGGGCATTCCCAACGCGTATCTCGCACCCGTCGCCGACGTCGACGAGGTCGAGGACCTGGCGCACTGCCTGTCCTGCGCTCGTGCGCTGCGCACGGCATCGGAGTACCAGACGGGCATCTACGTGCCCAAGCGCGTCCTGCAGTGGGCCGACTTCCTGGGGCTCAAGCCACATGCCGCACCCAACGAGAATCACGACCCGCGCCAGTATCTCGATGACGTGGAGGATGGTGCCGACGCACCCGCGCACGAGCCCGAGGAGACCGAAGGGATACTCCGGTAGCTCTTTTTCAAACACGCTCCGCACCTGTCAATGCTTTTCGCTCGGCTGCTGCGGACGGACTGGGGGGGTCAAGGGGTCGCGGGTTCGAATCCTGTTTTTCCTGTCCCAGTTCGTCCGTGACGAAATCAAAATGAGACAACGTCCCTGAGCAACTGTCTCATTCGAAGGAACGGTTATGACTGATAGACGAACTCTCCATACGGCGCATGCGCTGTGCCCGCACTGCCTCAGGCAGCTAAAGGCCGACATCTACGCGGACGACGGCGGTAAGGTCTGGATGACGCGCACATGCCCCGAGCACGGCGAGACCGTCACCTACGTGTGGCCAGATGCCAAACACTACGAATGGCTGCGCTCGATGCGCGTCGCGCCGACGGCTCCCAAGTGCCGTGACTATCTCATCGACGACGAATGCCCCAAGAGCTGCGGGCTGTGTAAGCGCCATCTGCGCCGTGGCACGTTGGTGGAAATCGAGGTCACGCGCCGCTGCAACGCGAAGTGTCCCGTGTGCTTCATGAGTGCCGACTTCCCGAGCGACGGCATCACTTTCGACGAGATCGAAGGGCTCATTGCGACGCTTGCCGAGAAGGTCGGTCCCGAGACGGGACTGCAGATCACCGGTGGCGAGCCCACGGTGCGCAGCGACCTGCCCGAGATCGTCATGTGCGCGCGTCGCCATGGCTTTACCGGCATCGAGATCAACACGAACGGCATTGTCATCGGTCGCTCGAAGAAGTACCTGCAGGAGCTCGTCGACGCGGGCATCACGGGTATCTACCTCTCCTTCGACGGCATTGACGAGGAGCCCTACGAGGCCATATGCGGCAAGGCCGCGATGCTCGCCGATAAGATGGCCTGCATCGAGAACTGCCGCGAGGTGGGCATTCAGGTCGTTCTGTGCATGACGATCGTCAAGGGCGTCAACGACGACCGCGTTGGCGAGGTCATCGACTTTGCGTGGGAGAACTCCGACGTGGTGATCGGCGTGGCGCTGCAACCCGCGTTCACTTCGGGACGTTTCGAGCCGAGCGAGTACGCACCGTACACGGCCGGTGACACCATCTACGCGCTCGAGGAGCAGACAGGCGGACGCATCAAGGTCGCAGACATCATGCCGCTCGGGTGCTCGCACCCGCTGTGCGATACGGGCACCTTCCTCATGCCGGACGAAAACGGCAGCTATATCCCGGCCACGCGCGGCCTGTCGAGCGAGGAGTACATGCAGTACTACGACCCGACGTCCCCGCAGGGCTCGGTATTGCCCGACATCCTCTACAAGAAGGGCGTCAACCTCTATCGCGGCATCAGCGTCATTATCATGAACTACATGGACGCGATGACGACCACGACCGAACGCATGGCGGAATGCTCGATGACGGTGGCGATGAAGGACGGGCGCGTGATTCCGTTTTGCAGCTACCAGATGACGAATTCTGCCGGTGAGCGTATCTACGAGATGTGGGGAACCGGCCCCACTGCCTAATGCGACAAGGAGCAGTCCATGAGCGCTGACTACGAGTTCATACACGATGCGGATCGCTGCGTTGCCTGCGGCCTATGCGTGGCGTTTTGCCCGCAGTACTGCCTCGAGGTGGACGATAACGGCATGCCGAGGGCTGTCGATATGGAGGCGTGCGTCGGCTGCACGACCTGCTCGGGGCAATGCCCGCAACGCGCCATCGTGATCAAGTCGCTGCCCGGCGCCGCAGCCTTCGATCCGTATGCCGGCGAGGAGCGCGCCGAGCCCATTTCCGCCGAGGAGCAGCAGCATTACGCCGAGGCGGAGAAGGCCATCATGGAAGCGCTCGACCTGCGCTGGCATCCGGTGGCCGTCGGGCTCATCGACATCGACGAGCCACTGCCCGATGTTCCCATGCCCACCGAGAAGCTGCGCTACTGCCAGAGCATGAACGCGGCGCGCCGCGGCGCATCGATACTCATGCCGCCCCATTGCCACGCCTGTCCCGACGGCACCTCGATCTTCGGCATGACCGGCGTGCCCGACAAGCTCGCCACCGGCGAGATCTACGTGCTCTTCCACAAGGTCGTGGATGCCGAGGCCGCGGCCAAGATGGTGGCCGAGCGCCCCACGTTACCGCCCAACTCCAAGCGCGCCACCCTCGTGCAGCCACTCGGCGCATGCACGCGCCATCCCGAGGTCATCGTCTTCACGGGTACGCCCGAGCAGATGATGTGGCTGTCGATGAGCATGTCGTACTTCGATGGACACCGCCACGATTTCCACGCGTCGGGTTTCAACGCGCAATGCGTGGAGGCGACGCTGCTGCCGCTCATGAACGACGAGCCGAACATCTCGTTTGGCTGCTATGGCGGCCGCGCGTCAAGCGACATTGGCGAGGACATGATGTACATGGGTGTGCCGGCAAATCGCCTCGACACCATCGTCGAGGGTTGCCAGGAGCTTGCCAAGCGCGCCATTCCGCAGTCGCGCATGAAGATCTACGTGCCGCCCATCATGTAGGTGCGATGACCGGGAAAATGAGACAGTTGCTCAGGGACGTTGTCTCATTATGAAGAAATGAGACAACGTCCCTGAGCAACTGTCTCATCGAGGAGATTGTAATGACGGAGTCGTTCAGCAAGTTGACCGGCAACGAGATCGCCACGCTGCTCGTTCCCACGACCGTGACACTCGTCACGGCTCGTGATGTCACGGGCATGGACAAGGTCGCGACCATCGCATGGGTCATGCCCATTTCGCACGAGCCGAGCCTCATCGCCGTCGCCATTCGCCCCGGCGGGCAGACCGCGTGCGCCATGCGCGAGTCGGGATGCTTCGTCGTGAACGTGCTCGGTGCTGACGAGGATGCCGCGCGCATCGCGATGGCGTGCGGTAGGAAGCACGGCGTCGAGGATCGCTTCGCCGAAGCGGGACTCACGGCGTGTCCGGCTGCTCATGTTGACGCCGCCCGTATCGAGCAGGCCATCTCGTGGATCGAGTGCCAGCTGGTGGAATCGCGCGTGCATGGGGATCACGAGCTCTTCGTCGGTAGGACGCTCGTTGCCGAGACGCGCGGCGAACTCGACGGCAACGGCAAGCTCGAGCCGTGTCCGGCGCTGCTCATGGGGCAGCGCGGGCGTTTCGGGCGCTTCGAGAAAGGATTCAACGCATGATCGCACCCGAATACCACATCCGCGATTGCGTCGAGGCGGACATGGATCTCATCCGGTACCTGTTTTCGGTCGAGGGCTTCAGCGACCTCACGAGTCCCGAGGGAATACGCGTCGCCGTGACACCAGACAACACGATGTACGGTGCCTGCCGCCTGGAGCAGGGCAGCGACGGTTCGTGGAACGTGCGCCCCATCGTCGTCTTCGACGTCGTCCAGGGCAAGGGCGTGGGTCGTGCGTTGCTCAAGGATGCCCTGCGCCTTCATCCCGACTTGCGCCTCGTCGCCCGTGGCGAGATCGAACCCTTCTACCTGTCCTGTGGTTTCGAGCGATGCGGTTGGGACGCGATCGCTCCCGAGTATCGCGCGGAATGCGATGCCTGTCCCGACAAGGCCACCTGCGGGCCGCTGCCGTTTCGCTCGCTTCCCATCGAACGCACCTTCACCTTCCTGGGAACGAGCTCGGGATGCGGCGTTCCGGCATTCTTCTGCCATTGCCCGGCCTGCGAGGCGGCTCGCAGGGACCCCTCCAAGCGCCGGGGCTGCACGGGCGTGGCCCTGCGTGGCCATGGAACGACCGTCATCGACGCTCCTCCCGACATTCGCCATCAGCTCAACCGCGAGGGCATCGACGTCATCGACGACTTCTTCCTCACCCATGCCCATTATGACCATATGGGCGGCCTGGGCGAATTCGAGTACTTCATCCGTCTGTACCTCATGGACGTCCTGCCCTTCCATGCGAGCGATTACGCGATCGCCGAGACGCTCAAGGAATATGCCTACATGGACGACTGCTTTGCCCTGGACGTCATGGGGCCCTATGACACGCGCGAGGTCGACGGCCTCGAAATCCAGGCACTGCCGCTCAAGCACGCGCCCGGAACCTACGGTTACCTCATCACCACGCCGCAGGGTCGCCGCACCTTCTATGCTCCCGATACGAGCGATCTTAAACCCGAGGTCATCGATATCCTCAAAGGCGTGGACAACCTCGTCATGGATTCGACCTTCTGGGAAAACCACGGCACGGCGCGCTCCCATCACGACGTGCGACAGACCGTGCACGAAGGCATCGACATACTCGATGCCGGTCACGTCTACCTCACGCATCTCGCACCGCATATGAGCGAGGCGGGCGTGAACGAGATCGACGAGATGTACCGGTTCGCCGAGCGCTTCGACGGGCGTGTCATCGTCGCCGAAGATGGTATGCAGTTCACGCTGTAAGCTGGTACCATACGCGCTATGGATAACGAGTATCGACTTTCGGCCAGGCAGATTCTCACGCGCATCATCTCGGTGATCGTCGCGGGCGTCGGCGGTTCGGCATGCGGATTCAGCTTGCTCATGCAGGTGCAGGAAATCGGGACGATCATCGCGTCGATCACCTGGTTCTCCGGGTTGCTCGCCGTGGTCTTCGCCCTGGCAGGGTATGCCGTCTCCTGCGATCCGGGAAAGGGCAAGAGCTACATTCCGCTCGCCGTCGTCATCGGGGCGGTTCTCGTCATCACCGGGTCCGCGTTGGCGCGCATATATCTCTACGCGCACATGGTGATCGTCATCGCGCTCATCGCCGCGGCTGTCGAGGGCGTCGTGCTCATCATCTATCACTTCATCTTGAAACGCGAGGATCCCGAGGCGTTGTAGCTGGCGCCAGTCACGGGGAGGGGATTGCATGGTTTCCAAGCTGGTGCTCGTACGACATGCCAAGACGCAGACGCGCTCTCTAGAGCTCGCCGACAGGGATCGTCAGCTCACGCGCGCGGGTCGCCGTAGCGTCGAGGCGCGCTTTCCCGTGACGTTGCGGTTGGTGGAGGACGTTTCCGCCGCGGACCTGAAGGTCTGGAGTAGCCCGGCCCTGCGCGCATTGCAGGCGGCCGAGGTCGTCGCGCACGTGCTCGGCATCGATGGCATCGAGGTCAAGGAGTCGCTCTACACCCAGGATGCCGAGCGCTTCGAGGCCGAACTCGTCGAGGAGTCGGGATGCGTCATCGCTGTGGGGCACAATCCGTTCATGGAGGAGCTATGCGGACGGCTTGATGGCATGGTGCAGCCCATGAAACCGGGAGCGATGGCAGCCTTTGCGTTCGAGGCCGGGGGTGTCGCGACGCTTGCCGGCGCTCGACTGGAGTGGTTCGTGCAGGGCCCGCGTGCCGAGAACTGGCAGACTCTCGTTGACGTGGAGGACGGGATCTCCGATGCGGCCAAGCGTATAGAGCGTTGCGGTGCGGAGCTGCTCGAAAACCCCGATGACCCCGAGTCGCTTCACCAATACCGCATCTCGTTGCGCGTGATGCGTTCGTTGCTGGGTTTCCTGCGCCCGTATTGCAAGCGCGGGATCCTCAAGGGGGAGATGCGCGCTATCAAGAAGCTGCAAGACCCCACGTCGCGGCTGCGCGAGCTCGACATGCTACTTGCCGCGCTCGATTCGCAAACGGACGAGGCCGGCATGGTCCGTGCGGAGTGCTCGGAGGAGCGCGAGGCGTTCATCGAGCAGTTTGGCTCCGAGGCAACGCAGCGCTCGCTCAGGCGCGTCGTCAAGCGCGTCAGGGAGTTGCCGTGGCGTCGAGCTGTCTGGCAGTGTGGCATCGAGCCCGACGAGCTCGTCGGGCGCGTGAACGAGATGCGCGCGGCGTACGAGGTGGAGATGGCACGCGTCGACTATGGCGACCAGGAAGCCGTGCATGATGTGCGCAAGCGGGCCAAGGCGCTGCGCTACGTGACGCGCGAGCTCGCAGATTGCCTGCCCGACAATGCCGGCAGCACCAACGTGCGCGCCAAAGCCGTGCAGGACAAGCTCGGCGAGCTGTGCGATTGCTGGAATAACGCACAGCTCCTCGTCGAGATTTGCGGGCCGCAGGCGGTGCAGGCCGCATCGCGCTTCATCGTGCGTGCCGACGAAATCGTCACTGACCTGAAGACGAGCCGCACGTACGGACTCGCGATAGGCGATTCGTAAGCTTTAGGATACGTTGGAAGAAGGACAAGGTGTTCCAATGACAGACAAGTTGTCTTCTATTTGAAAAGTAAGGTGTTTCCACCCGTTTTCGTTGTGGTAACATAGCAACTCGCGTGCGAGGCACGTATCCAATCGGGTGGTGGCGCAGTTTGGTAGCGCACTTGACTGGGGGTCAAGGGGTCGCAGGTTCGAATCCTGTCCACCCGACCAGCAAATGCAAAGGTCAGCGGGTTTTCTCGCTGGCCTTTTTATCTTGTTGCGAGATAACTCCTGCCCGAAACCCGTTCACGATGCAACACGGTGACGCTGATATGTCATTCACACGTCGTGACTAACCCTCACCTCTCATCCCCAGAACCGTGCCCAGAGGGTCATGTCCGTGATTGCCGCCCTTTCTAGACTTTCTCATGCCCGGTGACACCGGAAAGCAATGAAGGCGTGGAGGAAGCGGGGACGTTTCGTGATTCAACCGAAGTACCAGAACCATCTTGTCGTGAGCCTTTCGGTATTGGCCGTTGGGGTGACCATGGCAATGGTCCAATACAAGGTTCCCACGATCATGATCGCCATCATGGAGCAGTATGCCATGTCGGCAAGCGGGGGCTCGTGGCTCATGTCCATCTTCACGCTCATGATGGCCGTGACGGCGATCGCCATAGGCGAGTTATCGGTCCGCATGAGTCCGAAGAGAATCATCGTGTTCGCGACATGCCTCATCGTTCTCGGCTCTGTTATGGGGGCATTCGCGCCCAATGGCATCGTCTTGCTCGTGTCGCGCGGCATAGAGGGTATAGCACTCACGGCGGTGACCACATGCGGCCCACTGGTCATACAGGAAAGCGTGGCGCCAGGGCGTATCGGCACTTCCATGGGCATCTGGGGCATGTGGGGATCTCTGGGTTCCGCCATCGCCGCGTTTCTGACGCCAATGGTCTTCGCGTTCGCGGGGCTCACCTCCCTTTGGCTTTTCTACTGTGCGTTGGTCGTGATCGCCACTGTCATCATGTGCATTTGCGTGAGAGATCCCTTCAAGAATGCCTCGTCTGCAGCACTCGAGGACGCGGTCGCCACGCCTGGCGAGGTAGCCGGCTCGCAAGCGGGGTCGAAGCCCTCGTATCGCGAGCTTCTGACGAAGGACGTCCTGCTTTTCTTCTGCGGTTTCATCGCGTTTAACATATGCCTGCTCGCGGTCCTGAGCCTGGTTCCTTCGATTTTGCAGACGCGCGGAATGGACGTGAGTCTATCGGGTTTCGTAAGCACATTGCCGATGATAATCTCGGTCGCCTCTTCTCCTCTCTTTGGAATGTTGTCTGACAAAACCGGCAAAACCAAATGGCTGCTCGTGTTCTGCCTCTTCTTCCTGGGGCCGTGCACCTTCGTTCTCTATAACTTCGAGGGTGCCGTGATGTGGATAGGAGCGGTGGTCATGGGCGTGATTGGAATGGGCACCACCGGCCTCATGATAACCGCCTTCATGAAGGTGATCAGTAGACCGGAGCTTGCGACCATTGGTATGGGCGTTCTTATCTGCGTCCAGGGAATCGGACAGTTCCTGGGTACGTTCCTTGTCCAGGGCTTATTAGGCCCATCGTTCGAGAACACGCTTCTCGCTGGCAGCGTCGTCATGGTCATCGGGCTTGTCGGCACGCTGTGCACGGCGCTCTGCAAGATGCGGTAAGGAGAGAGCTGAGGCATTCGCCTGCGCAAAGTGCACTGCGATAGTGCGTTTTTACGAGAATAATGCACCGCGACAGTGCATTATTGGGCTAGTAAAGATTCTTTCGAGAATGCGCCCCAGCAACAGTTCCGTTCGAATAATAAATAGCGCACTTCACCTATTCGGTAGTACAATGCTCTTGACAAACGATGAATGCACACTATCGAATGTGGGGCCAAAATGGCGGCTGATGCGAGCATACCAAGCCCGCCGGTGGGCGCGGCGCGGACGGCGATGATCGTCGTCCTGCTCGCGAGCAATCTCCTCGCGTCGTTCACGCAGTCGCTCATGAACGTCGCGCTCGATTACGTCGCAACCGACTTTCACATCACGCTCTCCCAAGCTAACTGGATGGTACTCGCCTTCACGATCGTCACCGCGACGACCATCACCATGGCGGCAAAGCTGCTCGAGCGCATAGGCCTTCACAAGCTCATGACCATCGGCTTCGTCTTCTCGTTCGTAGGCTCGTTGCTCGGTTTCTTTGCCTGGAACTATCCGGTCATGATCGTCGCCCGTGCCCTTCAGGCCGTTTGCACGGGACTGTGCTTCCCGCTCATCAACGAGGCGTTGCTCACCATCGCGCCAAAGGGCAAGGCGGCGACCTTGCTTGCCGTGAACAGTGGCGTCATTGGTGTCGCGCTGGCGTTTGCCCCGCCCGTTTCAGGTCTCATCATCACCTGCGTCGGCCTTCGCCCGCTCTTCCTCATCCCCGCGGTGATTGCCCTTGCCCTCATCATTGCGGGCAGGCCGGCTATCCACAATCTGTATATGCGCAGAAAAGCCCATATCGACATCCCGAGCGTTGCGCTGAGCTTTGTCGGCCTGGCCTGCTTCCTCTATGGCCTTAACGAGATCTCGCATGAGGTCTTTCCGCCGCTCGTCATCATGCTCGCCGGCATCGCGATACTCGCCATCTTCGTGTATCGTCAGCTGCATATCGACGAGCCCCTGCTCAATCTGATGCCGCTGCGCAATCCGGTTTTCACCGTCGGTGAGACGCTCGTCACGCTTGCGTTCATGGCATCGGTGTACATGAGCCTGCTGGTCCCCCTGTATCTCGAGGGCGCGGCGTCGTACTCGCCGTTCATAGCCGGCTGCATGTGCATCGTACCCATCCTGTGCTATGCGGCCTGTTGCTTTCCCAGTGGCCACCTGCTCGCGAAGCACGGCGTATGGCCACTCGTTCCGGTGGGATTTGCGATCGTGCTCATCGGCTACGTCGGCATGTACTTCGCCTCCGCGCAGCTGCTCGTCATCGTCTTGCTCGCCTGCGCTGCCATAGCCTATGCGGGCATCGGCATTTTCTTCCCGGCGGTGAAGACCGTCGACCTCGACGCGCTTCCCCGCGCCATCTCCTCGTACGGCTCGTCCATCCATTCGACGATCGTGCAGATCGGCAGCTCCGTCTCGTCGGCCCTCTTCGTCGGCATCATGTCCGGCGATGTCACCCATTTGATGGCGGGGGGGATGACCAAGGCCGATGCCTACGCATTTGGCTTTTCGCATACCCTGCTCATTGCCATTGGCATATTGATAGTGGCGGTCATTCTCACCGTCGTCTATACGCGTCTCGTGCGCCGTCAGAAGGGGAAGACGGCTGCCACGGGCAGTACGACGAACGAGAAAGCCGGGAGAGGATAGGAGGGGGTTATCATGACTGATACCAAGGATGCAGCTCCGAAGGCAGACGCTTCGGTGCAGAGCGACGCGCCGACTGCGGCGCAGACTGCGGACGCGTCTTCGTCACAGAGAGATGCCGGCTTCAAGAGGACGGTCGGCGTATTCGACATGGTGGTCTACGGCCTCATCTTCATGGTGCCCATCGCCACGTTCAGTCTCTTCGGTGGCGTGTCGAACGCATCGGGTGGCATGCCGGCGCTCGCGTATTTCGTCGCCTTCATCGGCATGTTCTTTTCCGTGCTGTCCTTCGGCATGATGATCGGGACCTTCCCGTCGTCGGGTTCCATCTACACTTACACGTCCAAGAGCATTGGCAAGGGCCTCGGTTTCGTGGCCGGCTGGCTCATGTTGCTGCAGTATCTCACGTCGCCCGACATGGTCTTCATCATGGGCGCCGAGGCGCTGAGCACCTATGTGCCGCAGATTCCGGTATGGGGCTGGTGTCTTATCTTCCTCGTCTTCGTCTTCGTCGTCGCGTCACGCGGCATGAGCACGACGATGTTCGTCAACCGCATCGCGCTCATCCTCGAGTTCATCGTGCTCGGCATGTTCATCGTGTTCGGCGTGGTCTACATCATCGGACACCCCGAGACGAGCGGTTTCTCGCTGACCGCCCTGTTCAATCCCAATACCTTCTCGGTATCCGGCGTCATGGGCGCCGCCTCGCTGGCGGTGTTCTCGTTCGTGGGCTTCGGATGCGTTGCCACGCTCACCGACGAGGCGAAGGACGAGCGACACGGGCCGTCGCGCGCGATGATGATCATGGTCATCATCCTCGTGGCCATCTTCGTCCTGACGTGCTTCATCGCCACCTGCGTCGACCCGTCGGGCCAGATTTGCAAGAACGACGAGAACAACGGCTTCTACCATATCGCCGAGCTGGTGGGCGGCAAGTGGTTCGGCGTCGTCTGCGCCGTGTCCGTGGCTTTGGCTCAGGGCGTCTTCACCGGCTTGGTTGCGACGGTGTCGGTATCGCGCATTCTCTACGTCATGGGCAAGAGCGGATCGCTTCCCGGCGTCTTGGCCAAGATCGACGAGAAGCGCCAGGTGCCCATCGTCGCCACGTGCTTCGTGTCGGCTCTCTCGCTCGTCTTGCTCGCGCCCTTTCTGCTCATCGGCATGGAGGGACTGGGCAAGGTCGTGAACTTCGGTGCCCTTTCCACGTACTTTCTGCTCAACCTCTGCGTGGTCGTGTGGTTCTGGTTCAGGAAGAAGGATCACGGCAACCCCGTGCGTTTTCTGGTCTGTCCCATCTTGGGCATGATCGTGGTCTTCGCCCTGCTGCTTTCGCTTGACGTGCCCGCCAAGATCATCGGCGTCGTGTGGATAGCCATCGGCATCGTGTACTACCTGGTCATGACGCGCGCCCTGCACCGCGAGATCACCATGGAGTGAGCGAGAGGAAAACCACGTCACAGGCGCTTGATACCCTCGGCTTGTCGTTCAGTTCAAACGAGGGAGAAACATCATGGGCGTCTTGTCGGCATTACTCGCGGGTTCCAGTGCGATGGCGTGGTTCGTCATCATCATGATGCTCGCGATCCTGTTCTGCGGGCCCTCGAAGTGAGGGGCTACAGCTCGAAGACTTGGCCCGCGTAGGTTGCCTCGACGATGTCGGGTAGCTCCTCTTGCAGGATTTCGAGCGCATGCTCTCCCGTGCAATGGCCGGTGTAGATCTTGTCGATGCCAAGCTCGCGGATGGTTTGCGCAAGGGCGCGTACTTCGTCATCTTCGCGCAGGAACAGGTGCAGGCCGCCGACGAGTGCGCGGATGGGTTTGCCGGGGAATGCGGCACGTGCCTCGTTGATGATGGTCTCGATGCCTCCGTGGGAGCAGCTGTTGAAGATGACGAGCCCCTCGGGCGTCTCGATGATGAGGCTTTGCTCGTGGTCGAACCCGTCGCCGACAAGCCCGTCATCGGTCTTCAGGTAGAGGTGCTCGCGCTCGCCGATTGCCTCGAGGCCCTTGGTGTCATGGCCCAGGAGCCATGCGCCAGGTGCGAATTGCAAGGTGCCGTCGACGCGCTCGATGCGCAGTGCCTGCTGCTCGAGAAGCCCTCTCTGGATGCCGATGTACTTCATGTCACCTTTGGCATCGCTCCAGCACGTCTCCTCGCATGAGCTCCGGATGAGCAGCGGCGCGTGGTCATTGATTGCGAAGAAGTCCCCGAAGCCATCGGCGTGGTCGAAGTGGGCGTGGGAGAGCACGCAATAGTCGACATCTGCCAGATTGATGCCGAGGGCCTGCGCATTCTGCGCGAAAAGCCCTGACGCACCCGAGTCGAGCAGGATGGTCGCGCCATCGGTCTCGATGAGTGCGGAGAAGCCCCATTCGCAGCCGAGACCTTCCTGTGCGTCGTTGTCCACGAGTATCGTCGTCTTCATGGTCATGCTCCTCGCTGTCGAAAATGAGACAATTGCTCAGAGATATTGTCTCATTTTAACGGGAGGCAGACACGGAGCGATTCGAACTGGAGACGCCAGCCTACGGGTTCGTCGATATCACGGCGCGAGTGAGGCAGATCGTGCGGGAAAGCGGCATCGAGGAGGGGTTGTGCGTGGTGTATTGCCCGCATACCACCGCCGCGATCACCATCAACGAGAATGCCGATCCCGACGTCGTACGCGACCTCAAGCTCGCGCTGGCGGACATCTTTCCCGACCGGCGTGACTTCAAGCATGCCGAGGGCAACAGCGCCGCGCACCTCAAGAGCAGCGCCATCGGTGCGTCGGAGACCATTCCCGTGGCGGGTGGCACCATGGCGCTTGGCACCTGGCAGGGCATCTACTTCTGCGAGTTCGACGGCCCGCGTCACCGCAAGGTCTGCGTGCAGGTGGTGGGGGAGTAGCGGCTACCTCGGGAGTTGCGGTGGTTCCTCGTCTGGCAGGCCGCACCACTGGCGAACGCGCCTGAGCATGCCATCGATGTCGAGGACGCTTTCGGCGAAGCCCTTGCGGATGAGCTCGATGGGCACGTACTCGTCGTATTTCTCCCAGATGGGAACTTCGTCGGGATAGACGAGGTCAAGTGGATCGAAGGGCGTGGTTGCCTGCTCGGCGAGCACGTCGTAGAACAACTGCTCGTCGCCCTTCATGCGAAACTCCATGAAATAGGGACGCGACGAGTCCAGACCCTTGAGTTGGAGCTGGTCGGCGCACTTGATCTTGAGGAAGCGCTCGAGCGCGAGGAAGGCGTAGCTGCCAAGCCAGGGGAAGAGCCCCCAGGTGTCGCCTCCCAGACGAACGAGCGGGATGTGGTCGAGATGGGCGTTGCGTGCGGTCGAGCGAGCCTGGGCGAGCCTGCCGCGCGCGTTGTCCATGAGGTAGGGATAGTCCACATCCTCCATGAGCACGCGCAGCATGCGCTCGAGCACGACGGTGTTGATGTCGCCGGGGCAGTCGCCAAAGTAGGCCGGCACCTGGCCCTTTACCTGCGTGGCGTAGACGAGGTGGCGTTTGTGGTCGACCTCCTCGACGAGCCAGGTGGCGCCGGCGATGGCGAGTTTTTCGCCCACGGGCGGCGGCAGCACGATGGTGCCGAGCTCCTGGGACTCGTTGCGGACGGTGTACTCTTCGTTTTCCTGGAAGACGCCGTAGAAGCGGTAGCTGTTGATGACACGCTCGCCCGCGATGCCGACGATGAGACCACCCTCCTCGGTAAGCTGGATGTGGTCGATGTCGATGAGGTGATGTAACAGGATGCGGAAGTCCTCGCTGCTCACGCGATGAAAGTACCCGAGGGTGAGTACGCGAGCCGCGAGCTCGGCCGGCGTCATCTCGCCCCCACTGGCGAGGGTTGCCATGGTCTGGTGGTAGAGCAAACTGTAGGGCAGGCGGTCGAGGCGCGGTGGCTCGACCCAGCGATCCTCGAGGTAGAGCTGTACGAGCGCGATGCCCTGCAGGAGCTTCCAGGGGATGGTCGCGCCCAGGGTGGTGCGCGGCTCGGCGCGGTCCTCGCGCATGACGAACCACATCTCCGGGGGCGAACCGCGACGTCCCGTACGGCCCATGCGCTGCAGGAACGCACTCACCGTGAAGGGCGCGTCGATTTGGAAGGCACGCTCGAGGCGACCGATGTCGATGCCGAGTTCGAGGGTGGCCGTGGTGACGGTCGTCTGGTCGAGCTCCTCGTCGCGCATGACGTCTTCCGCGCTCTCGCGCACGGCCGACGAGAGGTTGCCGTGATGGATGAGGAAGCGGTCGGGCTCGTTATTGGCCTCGCAATAGCGGCGTAACGTGGTGGTGACGCCTTCGGCCTCCTCGCGCGAGTTGCAGAAGACGAGGCACTTCTTGCCACGCGTATGCTCGAAGATGTAGCCGAGGCCGAGGTCCGCGCCTGCGGGAGCGGCATCGGTGGCGGGCTCGGGTGGAGGAGGGATGAGACAGTTGCTCAGGGACGCTGTCTCATTGGGGTTTATGAGACAGCGTCCCTGAGCAACTGTCTCATCTTCTCCCGCCGCCATTTCCTCGGCGCCCTCTCCCACGAAGAAGTGCGACATGGACAGGCGCCAACGCTGCTGCGCATCCTCGATGCGGGGGATGATGGTGTCGCGGCCCGAACCTGAGCCGAGGAAGCATCCGGCAAGCTCGAGGTCGCCGATGGTTGCCGACAACCCGATGCGACGCGGGTTGCATGATGCGAGACGCGAGAGACGTTCGATGAGGCAGAGACATTGCCCGCCGCGGTCGGCGCGCATGAGGGAGTGAATCTCGTCGATGACGATGAAGCGCAGGTCGCCGAAGAGCGCGGGGATGTGGGAATGCTTGTGCAGGAGCAGCGCCTCGAGGGATTCCGGCGTGATCTGCAAGATGCCGCTCGGGTGCTTGAGCAGCTTGCTCTTGCGTGACTGCGCGACATCGCCGTGCCAGCGCCAGACGGGAATCTCGGCCTCCTCGCAGAGCTCGGTGAGACGGCCGAACTGGTCGTTGATGAGTGCCTTGAGCGGTGCGATGTAGAGCACGCCGACGCTCGAGGAGGGATTCTCGTCGAGCTGGGAGAGTATGGGGAAGAACGCCGCCTCAGTCTTGCCGGAGGCGGTGGATGCGGCCAGCAGGACGTTGTCCTCGGAATTGAAGATGGCGTCGGCGGCAGCGACTTGCACCGAGCGCAGGCTCTCCCAGCCGTTGCGGTAGATAAAGTCCTGGATGAAGGGTGCATATGAGGCAAAGACGTCCATGATCACCGCCTAGAGCGTGAATTCGAAGAAGTTCTCTTGCCGGTCGCTTGCCTCGGCACTTACGTTCACGTTATTCGAAGCATCGGGCGCAATGGCGCTGGTGAATGCGTCGCTTGCCAGCAGCTCGTCCATCTGCGCGTCGGGATTCTGGTACATGATGTCGAGCAACTCGATGAAATCGCGGATGACCTCGCGGGGCGTGATATGCGTGCTTGCCCCCACACGCTCGAACTCCGTCTTGATGAACTGGACGAGTTGATCGTCGGTGAGGCGTGGTTCGTAATCGAAGAGCTGCGCGTGGATGGCGGTGAGCTTCTCGGCGAGCACGAAGAGCTCCTCGTGCGTGAGTGGCACGAGACGGATGATGGGGGCGAGCATGTCCTTATATTGCTGGCCGGCGAAGCGTCCCTCGGCCAGACGGCTGCGCAGTGCCTCGTACGAGTAGACGCCACGGCGTTTGTCCTCGACGCACTGGGGCGTGCCACCCATGATGATGCCTAGATGTTGCGCCTTGCCCTGCAGCGTATCGTTGTACATCGTGAGGATCTTCTCGTAGTTGTACTGGCGCGTGATGGAGTTGGGCACCTTATAGATGTTCACGAGCTCGTCGATGAGCACGAGCAAGCCGGCGTAGCCCGCTTGCACGAGGAAGGACGCAAAGAGCTTGATGTACTCGTACCAATCGTCATCGGAAATGATGATGCGGATGCCGAGCTCGTTTCTGGCCTCGGTCTTGTTGGCGCATTCGCCCCTGAACCACTTGACGACCTTGGCTTTGGTGTCCTCGTCATCGTTGACGTAGGCACGGTAGTACATGACGAGCAGTTGCGCGAAGTCAAAGCCGTGCACGAGCTCCGAGAGCGTGCCTACCACTTCGTGGATGCGCATCTCGACACGCTGCGCGAAAGCCTCTGTACCAGGCTCAAGCCCTTCGGCGAGCACGTCTTGCTGCACGCCCGAAATCCAGCGATCGAGGATGAGCGTGAGCGCGCCGCCTTCGGGGCGCGTCTTGGTCGACATGTTGCGGATGAGCTCCTTGTAGGTGGCAAGGCCCTGACCGTGGCTGCCCTGGAGGCGACGTTCGGGGGAGAGATCGGCATCGACGACGACGAAGTTACGGTCCATCGCATAGTTGCGGATGGTTTGCAGCAGGAAGCTCTTGCCGCTTCCGTACTTGCCGACGATGAAGCGAAAGGTGGCCCCGCCATCGGCGATGATGTCGACGTCGTGCAGCAGGGCGTCTATCTCGGCTTCGCGCCCGACGGCGACGTAGGGCAGGCCGACGCGTGGCACGACACCGCCCTTGAGGGAGTTGAGCACGGTCGATGCGATGCGTTTGGGAATCTTGGTGGGCACGGCAGCTCCTTCAGGACAGGTCGAGCAGGTCGCGTAATTCAGGGACGTAATCTTCGATGATGACGGGCTCGCCGGTGCAGGTGTCGATGCAGATGTCGGCGAACTCGTCGTAAAGCTTGTCGTTAATGGAGTCGACGAGCACGGATGCCATGCATGCATGCGTGCGCTCGAACTCGCGGATGGAGCCGCCGGCGAGCAGGCATGCGACAAGTTCGATCTCTTTGGGGGAAAGCGAGGATGTGTCTGGGGATGGCGCAGTCGCTCGGACAGTGCTGGGCTCGCACGGAAGCGCCACTGGCGCTTCCACTCGTATGCGCCGACGCGAAGCTAGTCCCTTTAGGGCAACTCGCTTTGTGCATCCATCCCCAGACGCATCGGCATCATCAGGAGTTCGAACGCAGGCGCCATCTGCGCAAGAGGCGATCAAACTATCACGCGAATGCGAGGGCTCTTCGCGCTTGAGCATGTCATCGTGCTTGAGGGGGAGGGGTTGGTTTTTTTCGTCGACGATGAGCTTTTCGCAGGTTACCTCGGCGGCGGCGCGGATGTGGTCGAGCTGCGAAAAGTCGATGTGCACGGCTCGCTCCTCGCGCAGGCGCGTCTCCTCGGCGAGCTCGTTTGCCCGCGTCTCGATGGCCTTGAGCAGGTACTTGGTGGTGAGCTTGCGCTCGAGCGTGTTGGGGTATGCGTAGACATCGCGCAGAATGCACTCGCAGGTCTCGAGCAGTTGGGTGACCCAGGGCAGCGGACGCTCTAGGGCCTCGTAGCGGGTGCGGAACCACGCGCCGTTGCGGCAATACACCGTGTCGTGGGAGCTAATCTGGTATGCGGCGGTATCGATGGCGAGCGGGTTGGCGAAGACGGCCCGCTCGAACAGCCAGAGGCGATCGTTCTTGAGGCGTCCGGCGAGCTTGGCGGGAAGCGTCGTCTTGAGCTTCGCGTGATGCTGGGCGGCGGCCCGATAGGCGTGCACGACAAGGGAGCGCAGCTCGGCTTCGTGCTCGATGAAGAAGGGCGAATCTGCGATGGCATAGTCACCGAGCGTGACGAGCGCGTTGAAGAGCTCGCCCTCCGCATGCGCCTCATGGTGCAGCAGCACGTCGAAGGCGGCGTCACGCTTGGCGAACGAACGTGTGCGCAACAAGCTCGCATCCAGGCCGTAATAGATGACGAAGTCGTCGATCCAGGCGTCGAGGTGCTTGCCGAAGCGCGCGTCGAAGCGGCGATATGCGCTACCAAAGGCGAGCATCGCATCGTAGCCCTCGCGTGCGCTGGCGACGCCCACGAGGTTGACGAGTTCGTAGAGATAGACGTAGGCGAACGAGAGGGAACCCTGCTCGACGTTGCCCTGGCGCGCCTTTGCACGCCAGGCGAAGTAACCACGCAGCTGCTCGTTGCTCATGTCCTCGTAGCTGGGGTAGTAGTGCGAGAACGTGCCGGTGAACTCGAAGTCGTCCTCGTATCCGGCGAGCAGGCGTGCTTGCTCGTAGAAGACGCTGGCAACGCTCATGCCCTGTGCGTAGAGCGTGCGTGCGAGCTGGCGGGCCTCGCGTATGGCGTCTGGCACGAAGCTCTTGAGCTGGGTACCCGTCATGATGATGGGTTGGTCTTGGTAGACGGTCTTGCTGAAGGCGGCGTTGGAGCGCAGACGCTGGGAGATTTGCGTGCGAAGCTCGTCAACGCTGAGCTGCTGCGCCGTGCGCCTGGCCATGATCGCCTCCTTTCTCACAAACAAATGTTCGATTCAGTATACAACAGAACGAGATGTGATTCTATGGATATCGCAGGTGGTAAAATCGGCGTAGGGGCTATCGTGGGGAGGCAATGATGACAGAGACGAAGGAACGTGTCATCGTCGCATTGAAGGACATGCTCGTCACCACACGCTATCCAAAGGTCACGGTAAATGAACTGTGCCTGCGCGCCCGCATCTCGCGCAACACCTTTTACGCCAACTTCGAGGACAAGGACGATGTCATTCGCCTGGTCTTCGAGTCCTCCGTATTGCAACCCATTCGCGACCTCAATCGTCTGCTCGACCTCAGCGACCTTGAACCTCTCATGGAACGCATGAACGAGCAGATGTACGAGCGCCTGGCCGCCGAAGGGGAGTTCTTCAAGAACCTCATCGGCCCCATATTCGGCAAGGACGACACCTTCCTGCGCATCGCGACCCAGGCAATCTACCAGCTCAACATGGAGCTCATTCCCAAGACCACGAGGCTCGCGGACGATTGGCACACGGACTACATCGCGTATTTCTTCGCCTCGTCACAGGCCATGCTCATGCAGAAGTGGGTTGCCGACGGTATGCGCGTTTCGCCCAAGGAGCTCGCCGACCTCTACGGTAGCGTGACGGGGACCTTCTGGCGAAGCATCGCGAAGTAGTCTTTATTCTCTTCTAAGAATGTACAAATCCCGCAATGTGTCATGCGTTGGTACACGATGCATGCGCACTGTTCCCAATCGAAAACGAATCGAAGACCTTGGGAATTGAAGGCCCCTTTCGACTCTTCCAAGATGGATGCATAAGGTGGCGAGCCATGCGCGAATCCCCCCGCGTGCGTCGTTCGTCGCATCGTGAAGAGGAAAGGGAGAACAGATGAAGGAGATCAAGACCACACTCCAAAGCATCGCGTGTGGCGGAACGGGCGGTGAGATTACCGCGGTCGACACCATGGATGGCAAGATCTTGCGCATTCGCCCATTCAGGAACGACACCGCCTACACCAAGGAGGAGCTCGCACCTTCGATGTGGAAGATCGATGTCGACGGCAAGGTGTTCGAGCCGAGCATCAAGACATGCCCCAACTGGATCGCGCTCGCGTACAAGAACCGCGTCTACTCGAAGAACCGCGTCCTCAAACCGCTCAAGCGCGTTGACTGGGAGCCGGGCGGAGATCCCGCGAAGATCAATTCCGCAAACCGCGGCATATCGAAGTTCGTCGAGATCAGCTGGGATGAGGCGCTCGACATCGTCGAGTCCGAGCTGCGTCGCGTCATCGACAAGTACGGCCCGTATTCGGTGATCTGCATCGGCGAGGACGGCCATCGCGAGTCCAAGGACCTGCACGCCGGTGGCGGCATGCACGCCACGCTCATGGACAAGCTGGGAGGCTACACGCGCGAGACGCGTACGCCGGACTCGGTCGAGGGATGGTACTGGGGCGCAAAGCACGTCTGGGGCGCAGGTGCCAACAAGGGTCTTGGCCTGGTTGCGCCGCCTGAGACGGGCTATAACTCGTGGAACGTCCTGCTCGACATCTGCCAGAACTCCGAGATGCTCGTCTTCGACGCGGGCGACTACGAGCTCACCACCAACTACGCGAGTATGTTCCTCTCGCAGGTCATGGGGTATTGGGAGGAGCTCGGCAAGGAGATGATCTGCGTCGACCCGTTCTGCAACTACACCTCCGTATGCCACACCATGAAGTGGATCCCCATCCTTCCCAACACCGACGCGGCTTTCCACTTCGGCGTCATCTACACGTGGCTAACCGAGGGCCTCTACGACAAGGACTACGTCGAGACGCATACCGTGCACTTCGACAAGATGGCCGACTACGTGCTGGGCAAGGAGGACGGCGAGCCCAAGACCCCCGCATGGGCAGCCGAACGCTGCGGCGTCCCCGCCTGGATCATCAAGGCCTTTGCGCGCAACACGGCCAAGAAGGCGACCTCGCACGTGCACTACAGTTCCGGCTCGATCAAGACGCCGTATAGCCACGAGCCCGCCCGCACCGCCGCCTACCTGCTCGCCCTGCAGGGTCTGGGCAAGCCGGGTGTGCAGCAGTACCACCTGAGCGCGCAGGTCACTGCCAAGGAGACCATCGCACGCTCGACCACGGCACCGTTCACCATGGCCATCCAGTGCCGCATGTTCTTCCCCAGTGCGCAGTCGCTGCCGCGCACGATGATCGCGGAAGCGCTGCAGACCGGCAAGGCCACATGGTGGGGTAGCCCCTGCATCGTTTACGTCGAGACGAGCGAGCAGTTCCAGGAGTTCAACTATCCCGGCAACCCGCAGGCGGCGCTCGCGATGCAGCAGGCCATGGCCGAGCGCTTCGGCAAGCCCATTCCCACCGAGGAGCCCAAGGTCAATCGCATTCACCTGCTGTGGTCGGAGAAGCCCTGCAACATGAACTGCTGGGACGGCGGCTTCAACTACCAGGACGCCATCCGCACCGACGAGGTCGAGTGCTTCATCACCAACCACCAGTGGCTCGAGAACGATTCGCTGTTCGCCGACCTGGTGCTGCCCGTCACGACCTGCGTCGAGGACAACGATGACATGGGCGCCTCCTCGCAGGTTCCCGTGCGCCATGCCGGCCTCACGCCCGCGGCCATCGAACATCAGGGCGAGTCGCTTTCGGACTTCGAGATCGCCTGCAAGATCGGCGAGCGCTTTGGCGTGCGCGAGGAGATCGACAAGGGCATGAGCGACGACATGTGGATCGAGACGGCCTTCCAGAGCTCGCGCCTCGTCGAGGAGATCGACTGGGACACCTACAAGGAAAAGGGCTACTACTATCCCAAGCTCGAGGAGAACTGGGAGCAGATGGCCCCCGGCATGCGTAACTTCTACGAGAATCCCGAGGAGTACCCGCTCGACACGCCCACGGGCAAGATCGAGTTCTGGAGCCAGGCGCTGGCCGACAACTTCCCCGACGACAAGGAGCGTACGCCCATGGCGCGCTGGATCGTCGGCGGTCCGGCCGAGGAGGGATGGACCCACGACGAGACCTTCTGGGGCGAGCGCTGCAAGAAGTACCCGCTGCTCGTCACGGCAAACCCCGCCAAGTGGCGCGTGCATGTGCAAGGTGACGACATCAAGTGGTTCCGCGAGATTGAGACCTGCAAGGTCAAGGGCAAGGACGGCTACCTCTACGAGCCGCTGTGGCTGGCTCCCGAGGACGCCGAGGCCCGCGGCATCGAGGACGGCGACATCGTCAAGATGTTCAACGAGCGCGGCACGATCCTGTGCGGTGCGCGCATCTCCGAGCGCGTGACGGCTCGTAGCGTCGTCATCGCCAAGGGCAGCCGCGTGGACCCGATCGCCCCGCACCTAGACCGCGGTGGCGCCGCGAACCTCATCTGCCCGGGCAACCAGGTCTCCAAGCACTGCAAGGGTTTCGCGGTCACGGGTTACCTGGCCGAGGTCGCCAAGGTCACCGACGAGGAGTACGAGGGCTGGAAGCGCGACTACCCCGAGGCGTTCGCACGTGACTACGACCCGGCCATCGGCATCAACCGCAAGTCCTGGGTTATCGAGAAGTAGGAGAGAGGTCATATCATGAAGGTATTCGTTATCGACGCCGCCCGTTGCGTCGGCTGCCATAACTGCCAGATCGGCTGCAAGGACGAGCATTGCGGTAACTGCTGGATGCCCTATGCCGAGGAGCAGCCCGAAATCGGCCAGTTCTGGATGAAGGTCGAGCAGAAGGAACGCGGGCACAAGCCGCACGTCAAGGTGAGCTACACGCCGCGCCTGTGCAACCATTGCGGGGACGCTCCCTGCATGAGGGCAGCCAAAGACGACGCGGTCTACCGTCGCGATGACGGCCTGGTCATCATCGACCCGGTCAAGGCCAAGGGCCAGAAGCAGATCGTCGACGCCTGCCCGTACCATGTCATCTACTGGAACGAGGAGAAGGAGATTCCGCAGAAGTGCACGGGTTGCGCGCATCTCATCGACGATCCCGAGCAGCCCATCCACACGCCGCGCTGCATGGACAACTGCCATCTCGACGTCATCCAGTTTGGCGAGGCCGAGGACTTCGACCTGACGGGTTGCGAGGTACTCCATCCCGAGTACAAGACCGATCCGCATGTCTACTACCGCAGCCTGCCCAAGAAGTTCATCGCCGGCACGGTGTACGACCCGGAGGCCGAGGAGATCGTCGAGGGCGCGACCGTCACCGCGACCTGCGCCGAGGGAACGGTCACGGCAACGACCGACAGCTGGGGTGACTTCTGGCTCAAGGACCTGCCGGATGCCGAGTGGCGTGTCGAGATCGAGAAGGGTGGCAAGAGGGCCGCTCTCGAGGTGAGCACGCTCGAGGAAGACAAGGGACTGGGCGACATTCCGCTTGCGTAAGTCTGGGGCAAAGGGCCGTCGGCATGTGTCGGCGGCCTGCTCTTTTCGCGAGCGCGAATGCATCTACTCACATGAGGAGGAACCATGGGCAAGGAGCTTTTCGAGAAATACGGCATCAGACAGCTCGGGTATAGCGTGGAGAGTATCGAGGAGACGGCACAGCTGTATCACGATCTCTTCGGCGCAGGCCCGTTCATCGACATGGGTGTGAACGCCCCAGAGAGCTGCAAGATTCGTGGCGTCGAGCAGCCAGTCAAGATGCGCACGGCAATCGGGTACCTCGGCGACATGGAGATCGAGCTCATCGAGGACAAGAGCGATTGTCCGAGCCCGTACTCCGAGGCGGGGCGTTACGGCTTGCATCACTACTGCATCTGGGTCGACGACGTGCAGGAGGCAGTCGACGAATTTGCCGCTGCCGGCATCGAGGTCGCCATGGACATGGTCTCGGGCTCCGGGATGCGCGTGGTCTACGTCGACGCACGCGAACAGCTCGGGCAGTACATCGAGATCAATCCGCCGCTCGAACAAGTGCGGCAGATGGGCATGGGCGTGCACCAGAAGTGGCCGGATGACGTCGCCCTCGTGGGCATTCAGGACGTCATGGCGATGATGGGACGCTAGATTCGCATGGCAAAAGCCCGTTTGCGTGAAATACCAGTCGTGGCCATCGATCGGAGCTCGGGAGCATTCCTGGGCTCCGATGGTCGTCGTTACTACGAGGTGGAAGCTGACGTCTTCGTGCTCGATGGCATCGTCGAGGAAGGCGTCATCGCGTGTCACGGCTCGGGGTCGCACGGAGGGCACATCGTGCTCAAGCCGTTTTACGAGCGACGCGATGGCGCGTGGGTGAACATGTACTCCGGCGCCGTCGCGCGCGGGAAGAATCGCGAGAGATGAGGGAGCAATATGGTTAACCAGGGGGATCGCGTCATCGTCGAGTATCGCGGCAAACTCGATGACGGCACGGAGTTTGCGAGCACGAAGGCCCAAGATGAGCCGCTCGAGTTCGTGGCGGGAAGCGGCGTCGTGCTGCCCGATTTCGATTATGCCGTGATGGGCATGAAAGTGGGCGAGACGCGCAGCATTCACATCCCGGCTGATCGCGCCTACGGGCAGCGCGACGAGGCCCTCGTCATCTCGATGCCCGTGACCTCGCTTCCCAATGGCGAGGCACTCCCGGTGGGCGCGATGCTGGGCATCCAGACGCCCGAGGGCGATGTCATGCGCGTGCGCGTGCTCGAGGTGGGCGACGAAGAGGTGGTGCTCGATTGCAATCACGAGCTCGCAGGCCAGAACCTCAACTTCGACATCACCTTAGTCGATGTCGTGAGCGAGACGCCCATCGAGCATGAGCTGCATCCCGAGGGGTGCACGTGCGGCTGCGACAGGCTACAGGAATCGCTTGCTGCTGGCGAGCACTGATGCGAAGTCATGGCCTAGGGCATAGGAGGAGCGTGCTCCTTGGGTAGAGAATAGAGTCGAGGGGGACGACTATGGGGGATGCGAAGAGCGCGATAATTTCGAGCCTGAAAGAGCTGGTCGAGGAAAGGCCCTACACGAGCATAACCGTATCGGACATATGCCAAAACGCCCACGTCTCCCGTAAGTCTTTCTACAACATGTTCGAGAACAAGGACGATGTCCTGTCCACGATTTTCAAACAGGATGTCATCGAGCCCATCGAAAGCCTCAACGTGGCACTGACGCAAAAGCAGGCATTTGACATGAGCATGCTCTTCTATGAGAAGGTGTACGAGAAAATCTACGAATCAGCCGCTTTCTACGGCAAGCTCCTCGGCCCCATGAGGGGCAGGGATGATACGTTCATCCGCATCGCGACCCACGCCATCTACGACCTCAATATCAACATCCTCACTGCCCACGAGTGGATGGGAGACATCCGGAAGGCCGATTACACCGCCTACTTCTTCGCCTCGTCCCAGGCCATGTTCATGCAGAAATGGGTGAGCGATGGCATGCCCTACACGCCGCATGAGCTTGCGAAGCTATACGAGGAGATGACGCGCCAGTTCTGGATATCGACGTTCGCGCCATCGACCAAGGCCTAATTCCGGGCGAGGAAACAAATCGCCTGATCTGTGCCGATCGGGTGCGGATAATCGTGATGTGTTCCCCAAACGCGCCCAGCGGTTCCAGCTGCCCGGGCATTGTTCCCAATTCAGAATCATTGCAAATTGAATAGACCGGCCACTTCGCCCATCTTTGAAGATGTCGAGCTGGGGGGCCCGACGCGCGCGCATGTCCCTTCGTTTCACGAGAGGAACAGCGCGGAGTTCGGGAATCGACATGTACCCAAATCACAAGGACATGGAGAGGAAAGGCGATGGAAATGAAGGATCCCTTTGACCTGACGGGGCGCGTTGCCCTCATCACGGGCGCGAGCTCCCGTGGAATCGGGAACGAGTCGGCAAAGGTCCTCGCCGAGCACGGTGCCAAGGTGTTTCTCACGGCCCGTCGCGAGGACAAGCTGCAAAGGGCGGTCGAGGAGATCGAGGCAGCCGGTGCCAGTGCGGCATACCGCGTCACCGACGTCTCGAGCGAGGAAGATTGCAAGGCCGCCATCGAGGAGTGCGTCGCCACGTTCGGGCGTCTCGATATCATGGTGCTTTCCGCCGGAATCTCGGGGCTTTCCGTTTCGGGCGGACTCGAGACAGCGTTTGATACGGACAACTGGCGCAAGGTCCTGGGCGTCAACTTGGATGGCGTCATGTTCATGATCAAGCATGGCTGGGAGGAGTGCGCCAAGAACGACGTCGGCGCGATCATCCCCGTCGCCTCGCTTGCCGCGTGGAAGGCCGCGGGTTCAGTTGCCTATACGGCTACCAAAGGCGCCATACGTGCGCTCACGCCATGCATCGGCAAGCTCTTGGCTCCGGAGGGTGTGCGCATGAATACGCTGTATCCGGGCTTCATCGAAACCGACATGACGCATCCCGAAGGATCGGATGACATCTTCCAGAAGATTGCGCCGGGGATTCTGGCGAAGATTCCCCTCGGTCGCACGGGAAAGGTATCCGACTGCGCGAACGCGGTGCTCTACCTCGCCTCGGATGCGTCCAGCTTCATGACCGGGCAGCATCTCGTGGTCGATGGCGGAGAGCTCTGCTAGCGAATGGGACAAGGTGGGATTACGAGAAGGGAGAACCTGATGGATCAGGTCAAGGAGGAGCCGAGAAACCCGTTTCTGGACGCTCCGAACGCAAAGAAGATGATGACGGTCATAGGCCTCTACCTCGCCGTCATCGCCAACATGCTCGTATCGAACACGAACTCGGTCATGCTGCCCGCCGCGGCAGCCGACATCGGAGGCATGGACATCTACGGTCTTGCCCAGGGAGTCAGTGGCATCATCGGCGTCTGCGCCATGCCCATCTACGGCTTCATCGGCGCGCGCAACCCGGCCTCCAAGCGGTTGCTTGCCGGTGGCTCGCTCGTCGTGGGCGCCCTGGTGCTCCTCATCCGCGGCATCGCGACGAACATGTTCATGATCATTGCCGCGAACATCTTCTGGGGTTTGGTGAGCGCCGGCGTCTTCGCCATCGGCTTCACCATGATTCGCGACATCTATGATAAGAAGCAGGCGGGCCTGTACCTCGGCCTCGTGGGCACGATGATGTCCATCGGCATCCTTGCCGGCCCCTTCGTGGGTGGTCTGGTCATCGACCAGATCGGCTGGCGCGTGTGGTGCTTCATCCTCTTCGCCTTCCTCGCCCTGGGAGCGATCCTCATTCTCATGGGCGTCAAGGTAAAGAAGGAAGAGGTCGCATTTCTGGCCGTCAAGGGCGGCAAGTTCGACTTCGCCGGTGCCGCGGTCATCACCATCTTCCTGGGTTGCCTCATCATCGCGCTTTCCATGGGCAGCAGCTACGTCAAGTTCGGCACGCCGCTCAACACGGGGCTGCTCGTCGTGTCCGTCATAGCGCTCATCGTGCTCGTCTTCATCATCAGGAAGAAGAAGGACGACGCCATTGTTCCGCTCAACGCCCTCAAAGATCGCAACACGCTCGTGCTGACGGGCTCGAACTTCCTGCATAACTTCGGCGCGATGTCGATTTCGTTCTTCATCCCCGGCTTCATCATGCGCACGCTCGCGACCGACCCCATCGTGCAGACGATAGGCCCCGCGCTTGCCGGCGGCCTTTCGACCTCGCTCATGGCCGTGCTCGGCCTGTTCCTCGGGCCCGTGTTCGGCAGGATCATCGCTAAGCAGAACACGGCGAAGTGGGTCATGACCTTTGGCAACGTGTGGCGTGTTCTCATCATGGGCGCCTTCGTGCTCGTGCTCGTGCCCGGCGTGCCCGTGTGGGTGATCTACATCCTCACCTTCCTGGGAGGCTTCTTCAACTCCCAGCAGACGGTCACGCAGTCCGCGGCACCGCAGATCATGCTCAAGGCCAATCTGCGCACGCTTGGTAACTCCGTCATCCAGCTGGGCCAGAACCTCGGCGCTGGCGTAGGCATGGCGGTCTTCACGTTGCTCGTGGCGATGGACCCGGCGACGGGCATGCGTCTGTGCATGATCGTCTCGCTGGTCGCCTGGATTGTCCTGCTCCTCATCACGTTCCTCCTCAAGAAGCCCACCGAGGCCGAGGCGGAAGCCGAGTAGGTTATTTGATTTTCGATCAAGGGCGGCCGTTCGTGCTTGCGGCCGCCCGGATAGGTGGGTAACGAGATGAAAAGATTGCAAGTTGTGGCAGGCGGAACGTCGGGCATGGGCCTTGCCACTGCCAAGGCGCTGGGCAAGTTTGGTCCCGTGCTGGTAGGAGGACGCAACGAGAAGCGCCTTGCCAATGCCGTCGCCAAGCTCGAAGCCGATGGCGTCGAGGCCTACGGGAAGACGGTCGACATCGCCGATCGTGCCTCTCTCGACGAGTTCGCGGCCTATGCAGCCTCGATTGCGCCGTTGGGAAACGTGGTGAACGCCGCGGGCGTTGACACGGGCGGCGGCGACCTCATCGTCAAGGTCAACATGGTGGGAACGATCAATTTCGTCGAGGCGTTCCTGCCCTATCTCGAAGAGGGATCGGCTTTGGTGAACTACTCGTCCATCACGGGATACTTCGTGCAGCCCACGCCCGAGGAGCGCGAGATTTGGGATGATCCCAACAACCCTGCGTTCTTCGACAAGGTCAAGGCGGCTATAGATGCGCGTGAGGTGCCCGAGGCCATGCGTGCCATGGGCGAGGACTACCAGTACTATCCGATATCCAAGACCTTCACGCAATATTACACGCGTGCGAACACACGGCGGTTCGGGAAGAAGGGCTGCCGTATCTTCTCCATCGCGCCAGGAGCCTTTGACACACCCATGTTGCGCGAGGCCTCCGAGGAGACGGTTGCCGGTATCGAACGTGGCACTGCGTTTGGCCGTCTGGGAGATCCTGATGAGATGGCCGAGTTCATCATGCGCATGCTCGAACCCGGTTTGGAGTACCTGACGGGCGTTGACCTCATTTTGGATGGTGGCAAGTTTGGCATGACGATGGCAAAGCAGCTCGACTAGATTTCATTGCATGAGGCGTTTGACACTTATGCAAGAAGAAAGGATACACATGACCATGAAAGATTACTCGACTTATTTCGAAGGCAAGGACTGGGTGCACCAGCTCGGCTTTTGCGCACCCGACTGGCATGCGTTCATGACTGCCCATAACCGCCTGTTCGGGTCCGGGCCGTTCTTCTACACGACCAACACCTTTGGCAAGCTGCTCTATCACGGTGAGGAGGTCGATTGCAAGGGACTGGAGTTCCATGCCTGCTACGGCGCGTGGGGTAGCCACTCCATAGAAGTCGTGACGCAAAACGATTGGTCAATCCCCACGATGTTCACTGAGCTCAACAAGGAGGAGGAACCCGGTCTCAACCACGTGCACATCTTCGTGGACAGCCTGGCCGAAGCCCAGGACGCTTGCGATTTCCTCGGCATCGACGTGATCACGGTTGGCTATCCCGACCTCGAGAACGCACTCGAGAAGGCGCGTGCGACAGGTACCGACGAGGCGATGGTGCGCGCCAACGCGGGCAAGCCCTCGTTCATGGTGGCCGACATGCGCAAAGATCTGGGCTTTGCCGTGCAGTTCGTCGAGCCGCGTGCCAAGAACCTCCACGATGCCATCATCGGCGCTCGCGAGAAGTGGGACGGTTCGCAAGAGACGATGTTCATTCCCATGGGCGGAAGGTGATTTTCCTGTCCTTGCCGGGGGATGTCTGGGATTCTCCGGCAGGTGATATGCCCATTTCCGAGGCGTGCCGTGGATTAATCCCCCAACCTCAGGTCCATGGCACGCCGCTCTCTTCGAGAAGACCGAAGCCGGTGGACTTTCGGTCTTCTCGCGTTTGGGGTGGTGAGCACGAATCGTCGCTGCCGACATGCTGAAGGGGGTCGAAAGCCCCCTTGGCCCTCGCCCCCTTCCATGCCGGTGCAACTCACATTGCCCCGCAAGGATACCAGCTGTACGTTGCGGTGCGATGACAGCGTGCTTACCGTGGCGTTTCAGATGGGAGGACCGCTTTTTTGAGACGCCCTGTTCGGGACACTCATCAGCTCAAGAATCGATATATACATGTCGATTATGGAGCTCTCGAAAAAGACGGAACAGTTTTAAGTGCAAGCAGTGCGTTCCCAAAGTGCAAAAGTTGCACTTTGAATTGCACTTTGGGGGAACTCGCGGTACTTCGTCTGATTGCAGATAACCCACGAATAACGCAGAAGGGCCTCGCTGCGGTGATTGGCATCTCTGAGAGGACAGTTAAGACGCGTACTGTCGAGCTGCAGGCAAAGGGACTATTGCAACGTGAGGGTGGACGACGTAATGGCGAATGGGTTATCCCGTCCGCGATTCGCGGTGAAATCGACGCTGCTAGATAGTGAGATTTCTCGACTGCGCCGCCTTCGGCGGCTTCGCTCGAAATGACAGGACCCCATCGTGCATGAGACGGGGTCCTGTTTTGCTCGGTATGTCGAAATCTGACTACACGATCGTAGCGTGGATGTCCTGCAGCGACATGACGCTTGCCTCGCTCGCGTCCTTGACTGCCTGGATGCCCAGCGCGCTTGCCATGGCGGCGGCGAGCGTGGTCATGTAGGGCACGTGGGCCTTGATGGCTGCCTTGCGGATGTAGCTGTCGTCGACGGCGCTTTCCTGCGTGGAGGATGGCGTGTTGATGACGAAGTCGATCTCTCCGTTGGTGATGGCGTCCAGGATGTCGGGCCTGCCCTCGCCCTGCTTGTTGATGGTGTCGCAGGCGATGCCATGCTCTCTGAGCATCGCGCCCGTGCCTGCCGTGGCGATGATGGAGAAGCCGGCGCGCTCGAACTCGCGGGCGACGTCGACGGCCTCCTCCTTGTCGCGGTTGTTCACGGTGATGAGCACGGTGCCCGAAAGCGGCAGCACCGTCTGCGTGGCCTCCTGGGCCTTGAAGAACGCCTCGCCGAAGTTGCCGGCCAGGCCCAGGACCTCGCCGGTCGAGCGCATCTCGGGGCCGAGGATGGGATCGACCTCAGGGAACATGTTGAACGGGAAGACGGCTTCCTTGACGCCGTAGTGCGAGAAGGTCTTCTCGCGCAGTTCGGGCACGGGGCTGGGACGCCCCGTGATATCGCCGGTGATGACGTCGGTGGCGATTTGTACCATCTGGATGCCGCAGACCTTGGAGACGAGCGGCACGGTGCGGCTCGCGCGCGGATTGGCCTCGAGCACGTAGACGGTGTCGCCCTCGATGGCGTACTGCATGTTCATGAGGCCGCAGACGTGCATGGCCTCGGCAATCTTGCGCGTGTAGTCCTTGATGGTGGCCAGGTGCTCCTCGGAGATGTTGAGGCTTGGCAGGATGCAGGCCGAGTCGCCGGAGTGGATGCCCGCGAGCTCGACATGCTCCATGACGGCGGGCACGAAGGCCAGGGTGCCGTCGCAGATGGCATCGGCCTCGCACTCGAGCGCGTGCTGCAGGAAGCGGTCGATGAGGATGGGACGGTCGGGGGTCACACCCACGGCGGCAGCCATGTACTGAGAGAGGGTTTCATCATCGTAGACGACCTCCATGCCGCGTCCGCCCAGCACGTAGCTCGGACGCACCATGACGGGGTAGCCGATCTCGTGCGCGATGTTGAGGGCGTCCTCGACGGTGACGGCCATGCCCGCCTCGGGCATCGGGATGCCCAGACTGTCCATGACCTCACGGAAGCGGTCGCGGTCCTCGGCCAGGTCGATGATCTCGGGGCTGGTGCCCAGGATGTTGACGCCGGCGGCCTTGAGCTCGCTGGCGAGGTTGAGCGGCGTCTGCCCGCCAAACTGCGCGATGACGCCGACCGGCTGCTCTTTCTCGTAGATGGAGAGCACGTCCTCGGTGGTGAGCGGCTCGAAGTAGAGCTTGTCCGAGGTGTCGTAGTCGGTCGAGACCGTCTCGGGATTGCAGTTGACGATGATGGTCGAGAAGCCGAGCTTCTTGAGCGCGAAGGCCGCGTGTACGCAGCAGTAGTCGAACTCGATGCCCTGGCCGATGCGGTTGGGGCCGCCGCCCAGGATCATGATCTTCTTGCCGGGAGCCGGCTCGCTCTTGTCGGGAGCGTTGTAGGTGGAGTAGAAGTACTCGGAATCTTGCGTAGAGCTCACGTGCACGCCCTCCCACGCCTGCTTGATGCCGGCGTCAAGGCGCGCCTCGCGCACCTGGGTCTCGGGCAGGTGCAGAAGCTGGGCCAGGTAGCGGTCGGCGAAGCCGTCGCGCTTGGCGCTGGCAAGCTCGTCGGCGGGCAGCATTTGCGCAGGATGCTCGGCGGACCAGGCGATGATACGCTCCTCGGCATCGACGAGCTCCTTCATCTGCTCGATGAAGTAGGCCTTGATCTTGGTGAGCTCGTGCAGCTGCTCGACCGTGGCGCCCTTGCGCAGCGCCTCGTACATCTGGAACTGGCGATCGGGCGTGGCGAAGTTGAGCAGCGTGAGCAGCTCGTCGAGGGTCTTCTCGTTGTAGTCCTTCACGAAACCCAGGCCATAGACGTTCTTCTCGAGCGAGCGGATGGCCTTCTGGAAGGCCTCCTTGTAGGTCTTGCCGATGGCCATGACCTCGCCCACGGCGCGCATCTGCGTGCCCAGATGATCTGAGACGCCCTTGAACTTCTCGAAGGCCCAGCGCGCGAACTTGACGACGACGTAATCGCCGTCGGGATAGTACTTGTCGAGCGTGCCGTATTTGCCGCAGGGAATCTCGTCGAGCGTCAGGCCACTCGCGAGCATGGCCGAGACCAGCGCGATGGGAAAGCCCGTGGCCTTGGAGGCCAGTGCCGACGAGCGCGAGGTGCGCGGGTTGATCTCGATGATGATGTCGCGGTCGCTCACCGGGTCATGCGCCCACTGGACGTTGGTGCCGCCGATGACGCCGACCTTGTCGACGATCGCGTAGGACTTCTTCTGGAGGCGGTCGATGACCTCTTGCGAGATGGTCTGCATGGGGGCGGCGCAGAACGAATCGCCCGTGTGCACGCCCATCGGGTCGATGTTCTCGATGGTGCAGACGGTGATGAGCTGCCCCTTGGCGTCGCGGACGACCTCGAACTCGAGCTCCTCCCAGCCCAGGACGCTCTCCTCGACCAGCACCTCGGTGACCGGGGACGCGGCCAGGCCGCGGGCGACCGTGGTCTTGAGCTCGTCGATGTTGTAGACCAGGCCACCGCCGGTGCCGCCCATGGTGTAGGCGGGGCGCAGCACGCACGGGTAGCCGAGCTCCTCGGCGATCTCGACGGCTTCCTCGACCGTGTGCGAGACACGGCTGCGGGCCATCTCGATGCCGAGCTCGGCCATCGTGTTCTTGAACTCCTCGCGATCCTCGCCGCGTTTGATGGCATCGATTTGGACGCCGATGACCTTGACGCCGTACTTGTCGAGGATGCCCGCCTCGGCAAGCTCGCTCGAAAGGTTGAGGCCGGACTGTCCGCCCAGGTTGGGAAGCAGCGCGTCGGGACGTTCGAGCGCGATGATCTGCTCGAGGCGCTCGACGTTGAGGGGCTCGATGTAGGTGCGATCGGCGATGTCGGGGTCGGTCATGATGGTGGCCGGGTTGGAGTTGACGAGGACGATCTCGTAGCCCAGCGAACGGAGCGCCTTGCATGCCTGCGTGCCCGAATAATCGAACTCGCACGCTTGGCCGATGATGATGGGGCCGGATCCGATGATCATTACCTTGTGGATATCGGTGCGCTTGGGCATGGGGTGCGCCTTTCTGCGAGAGCCTACAATCTTAGATATGATACCGCGCCCTCGGGAGGGCGAATCGCACAATTCGCGGATGCGGCTCGTGCATCGGGGGACGGGATGAGTGCGCGTGGTGATGAGACAACGTCCCTGAGCAACTGTCTCATCACCACGCGTCGGCAACTGCCTCGCTCGCGGCTGATATACTGCTCGCATATCGGAGAACGAGGGTCACAAGGGGGATCTCCGTGGAAAACGTGTTTCGAGAGGCGCTGGAAAACGGCGAGTTCGTCGTCACCTGTGAGATGATTCCGGGACGCGGCGCCTTCGAGGCCTATCAGGAAGCCGATCACATGAAGATGAGGGCCATCTGGGAAACCGGCCTGGTCCACGCCATCTCGATCACCGACTGCCCGAGCGGCAATCCCGCCATCAGCCCGCCCACCGTGGCGCGGCGTTTCGCGCGCGAGGGGATTCCCTCGATCGTTCATTACACGTGCAAGGACCGTTCACGCAACATGATGCAGGGCGAGCTCTACGCGATGCAGCTGCGCGATCTCGAGAACCTGCTCATCATGTCGGGGGATTATCAGGGCTCCGGCTTCGAGGGCGCGGGTCGCCCGGATTTCGACCTCGATCCCGCCAATGCCCTGCGTCTCGTGAGCGCCATGAACGAGGGTCTCGTCTACCACGGTCGTGATGGCGACGTGCGCGAGACTCCCGCGCATTTCTTTCCCGGCGCCGTCGTCAATCCATACAAGTACCGTGAAGGCGAGAGCATCCCGCAGTACCTCAAGTTGGAGAAGAAGCTCATCTGCGGCGCGAGATTCATCATCCAGCAGCTCGGATTCGACGCGCGCAAGATGCAGGAGCAGCTCTTCTACGTTGCCGAACGCGGTTATGACGTGCCCATGATCGCCAACGTCTTCATGCTCACCAAGACCGCCGCGTCCCTGATGCGCCGTGGCGACATCGCCGGCTGCATCGTCACCGACAAGCTCATGGCAGAGCTTGAGGAGGAAAGCGACGCCAATGCCCTGCGGCCGGGTTATGCTCGCGGCAAGCGCATCGAGCGCGCCGCCAAGCAGATTGCCATCGCCCGTGGGCTGGGCTATGCCGGCGTGCACATCGGGGGCGTCGGGCTGGACGCGGACACCGTCACCGAGGTACTGGAACGCTCGGCGGATTACGATGCGAATTGGCGCGTCTGCGCCCGCGAGCTCTCGTACGCGCCGGCCGGCGGCTTCTACCTCTACGAGCCCGAGCTCGACGAGAACGGCGCTCCCACGGGGCTCAACACACGTGAGCACGCACCGCTCGACGAGGACATATCCGATCGCAAGCTCTTCAAGGGCTATGGCATATCGCGTCTCTTCCATAAGCTCGCGCTCGCGCAAGAATACGATGACGAGGGAAACGTCGCCGACCGCTCCGGCTTGAACGGCCTGCTCGCCTGGAACATGGATCGTCTGGATCGCAAGAAGGGCGTCAATCGTGCCCATGGTTTCGAGCACACGTGCAAGACCCTTCTCTACGGCTGCATCGATTGCGGCGACTGCGGGCTGGAATCCGTCGCCTACAGCTGCCCCATGGCCTCGTGTCCCAAGAGCGAACGCAATGGCCCGTGCGGTGGCAGCATGGATGGCTACTGCGAGGTGTATCCTCCCACGAAGCCGGGCGGCACGCGCTTTTGCGTGCACTACATGGCGTACCATCGACTCAAACGTGCCGGCGAGCTGGGCAAGTACACGAGCTTCATCACGCCGCCCAACGACTGGACCTATTGGCAGCGCAGCGCATGGAGCAACTATACCCACGGACGCGATAACTGCGCCAAGCGCATCCCCATCGACATCGGTTTCGACGGCAGCCCGGGCGGCTTGCCGAAAGACGAATCGGAATAGCAACGCCCCGGCATTTTGCCGGGAAAAACACGTATCATCTGTGCAGAATGTCTGTTGCGTCGCCCACGTGCGCGACGCAAGATAGGAAACGCGCGAACGCCGCCGCAAGGCGGGTCGCGACGAGGAGAAGGAGAGGCACATGCCATCTGACATCGAAATCGCGCAGGCTTGCGAGATGGAGCCCATCGTCGAGGTCGCCGCGCAGGCGGGCATCGACGAGAAGTACCTCGAGCCCTACGGCAAGTACATGGCCAAGGTCGACAACATCTCGGTGCTCAAGGACTACGCCGACAAGCCGGACGGCAAGCTCATCCTCGTGACGGCCATCACGCCGACGCCGGCGGGCGAGGGCAAGACCACCACGTCTGTGGGCCTGGCCGATGGCATGCGCCAGATCGGCGAGGACGTGATCGTCGCGTTGCGCGAGCCCTCCCTGGGGCCCGTCTTCGGCATCAAGGGCGGAGCTGCTGGCGGCGGCTATGCCCAGGTCGTGCCGATGGAGAACATCAACCTGCACTTCACCGGCGACTTCCATGCCATCGGTGCTGCCAACAACCTGCTCGCGGCCATGCTCGACAACCACATCCAGCAGGGCAACGAGCTCAACATCAACCCCAAGTCCATCACCTGGAAGCGCGCCGTCGACATGAACGACCGCCAACTGCGCCACATCGTGGACGGCCTGGGCGGCGAGAAGCAGGGCGTGCCGCGCGAGGATGGCTTCCAGATCACGGTCGCCTCCGAGATCATGGCGATCTTCTGCCTGGCCACCGACATCGACGACCTCAAGGCGCGCCTGGCCCGCATCGTCGTGGGCTACACCTACGATGGCAAGCCCGTCACGGCCGCCGACCTCAAGGCCGTGGGCGCCATGGCCGCGCTGCTCAAGGACGCGCTCAAGCCCAACCTCGTGCAGACGCTCGAGCACACTCCGGCGCTCGTGCACGGCGGCCCGTTTGCGAACATCGCGCACGGCTGCAACTCGGTCATCGCCACGACCACGGCGCTCAAGCTCGCCGACTACGTCGTGACCGAGGCCGGCTTCGGCGCCGACCTGGGTGCCGAGAAGTTCCTCGACCTCAAGTGCCGCTTCGCCGGCGTGTCGCCTTCGGCCGTCGTCGTGGTTGCCACGGTGCGCGCGCTCAAGATGCACGGCGGCCTGGCTAAGGACGAGCTCGGCACCGAGGACCTCGAGGCGCTCGAGCGCGGCCTTCCCAACCTGCTGCAGCATGTGAGCAACATCCAGGACGTCTACAGCCTGCCGGTCGTCGTGGCCATCAACGCCTTCCCGACCGATACGCCCGCCGAGCTCGCGCTCGTCGAGGAGAAGTGCGCGGAGCTGGGCGTCAATGCGGTGCTCTCCGAGCACTGGGCCAAGGGTGGTGCCGGTGCCATCGACCTGGCACATGCCGTGGTCGATGCCTGCGAGATTCCCTCGCAGATGACCTATTCCTACGAGCTTGAGGGCACGTCCATCGAGGACAAGCTCGATGCGGTTGCGCGCAAGGTCTACCACGCCGATGGCGTCGACTTCGTGGAGAACGCCCCGGCTCAGCTCAAGGTGCTCAAGGAGCAGGGCTTCGGCGATCTGCCGGTGTGCGTGGCCAAGACGCAGTACTCGTTCAGCGACAACCCGGCCCTGTTGGGTGCGCCGCGCGACTTCCGCATTTCGGTGCGCAACCTCACCGTGTCCGCGGGCGCGGGCTTCATCGTGGCGCTGACCGGCGACATCATGACGATGCCGGGCCTGTCGAAGGTGCCGAGCGCCGAGAAGATCGATGTCGATAGTGACGGAAAGATCACGGGGTTGTTCTAGATGACGAAGAGTATCGAGCTGAGCTGCGAGGAGTTCGTCGAGGCGCTGTCCTCGAAGGCGCCGGCCCCCGGGGGTGGGGGAGCGGCCGCGTTCGTGGGTGCCGTCGGCGCGGGACTGGGCCATATGGTGGGTGCGCTCACCGTGGGCAAGCCCAAGTACGCCGATGTGGAACCCGAGCTGCTCGAGCTCATGCTCGATGCCGATGACGTGCGGGCGCAACTGCTCGCGCTCGTGGAGGCGGACGCCAAGGCGTTCGTGCCGCTTTCGGCCGCCTATGGGCTGCCGGGCAATACCGACGAGGAGAAGGCGCACAAGGCGCAGGTTCTGGAAGCGTGCCTGCGCGATGCCTGCGCGGTTCCGCTCGACATCATGCGCGCATGCGCCCGCGCCATCGAGCTGTGCGAGCGCTTCGCTGAGCTGGGAAGCCCACTCGTCGTCTCGGACGCGGGCTGCGGCGTCATCACCTGCAAGGCCGCGCTGCAGGCGGCCAGCCTCAACGTCTTCGTGAACACGCGGCTCATGAAGGACCGCGTGCATGCCGAGGCCTGCGATGCGCAGGCGCGCGAGCTGCTCGACGAGTACCTGCCGATGGCAGATGCCGTGTTTGCGAGCGTGGAGGAGCGATTGCGATGAGCGCGACGATACTCGAGGGACCGGCGGTTGCCGAGGCGATCAGCAAGGACGTGATGCAGCGCGTCGAGGCGCTCGAAGAGCAGGGCGTGACGCCACAGCTCGCCATCATGCGCGCGGGCGAGCGACCCGATGACCTCTCGTACGAGCGTGGCGCGTGCAAACGTGCCGAACTCGTGGGCGTGGCGGTACGCAATCTCGTGTTCGACGAGGACGTGACGACCGACGAGCTCGTGGCGGCTGTCGAGTCCGTCAACGGTGACGACGCCGTTCACGGACTGCTCATCTTGCGACCATTGCCCGCGCACATCGACGAGGAGCGCGTGTGCAACGCGCTTGCGACCTACAAGGACGTCGATGCCTGCAATGAGCGCTCGCTCGGCGCCATCTTCACGGGAAGCGGACTGGGGTTCGCGCCGTGCACGGCGCAGGCCTGCATCGAGATCCTGGACCACTACGGTATCGAGATCGCGGGCAAGCACGCCGTCGTCATCGGACGTAGCCTCGTGATCGGCAAGCCGCTCGCGATGCTGTTGCTCGAGCGCAACGCGACCGTGACCGTCGCGCATTCGCGTACGGCCGAGCTCGAGAAGCTCACGCGCGAAGCCGACATCGTCGTGGCCTGCGTGGGCCGTGCCCTCATGATCGGCAAGCCGCACGTATCACCCGGCCAGACGCTCATCGACGTCGGCATCAACGTGACCGAGGACGGCTCGCTCGTGGGCGATGTCGCCTTCGACGAGGTGGTTGCTGTCGTCGAGGCCGTCACGCCCGTGCCGCGTGGCGTCGGTTCCGTCACGACGAGCGTGCTGTGCAAGCACGTGGCGCAAGCCGCCGAGCGCATGTTGGTGTAGTATTCCCTTGTAAAAAATTGTGACAGCGAAGGCAGGCGCGTACGCCAGGCGTGCCGAGTGTCTTGCGCCATGGCGCCAGGGGGAGGTGGCCGTGTCGGGTACGACGGGCAAGCGGGACAGGCCACGTCTGTGGACGGGTGACTTTACCCTCACGCTCGCCATCGCGTTTTGCGCATTCGTTTCCTGCCAGGCCCTCAACAACGGCACGCCGCTCTACATCACGCGCATTGGCGGGACGACGGGGTTTGCCGGCGCGCTCATTCTCGATTTCTCGATTGCCGCGGCCGCTGCGCGTTTGTTCGCCGGCCGCATCGTCGATCGCGCGGGGCGCAAGCGCATCATGGTCGCTGGCGCGCTTCTGCTCATCGCGGGCTCGGTACTTGCCATTCCGCTGCCCGGCTTCTATCCACAAATCGTGTTGCGCGCGTTGCAAGGCATCGGCTTTGCCTGCGTGACGACGGCGAGCGCGACCGCCGCCGCTGACGTCTTGCCGACCGAGCGTCTGGGCGAGGGCATCGGCTATTACGCGCTCGGGCAATCGCTTGGCATGGCATTTGGCCCGGCCTTCGGCATCTTCCTCTGCTCGCTCGCCTTTGCCGAGAGTCTGTTCGCGGGCGTTGCCGGTGTGGGGGCGGTGCTTCTCATCCTCGTCATGTGCTGCAACTACGAGAAACATGTCGAGCGCTTGCCCGAGACCTCCGAATACCGCGTGCTCGAGGAACGCCGCCGCAGGCTTGCCGAGGAGGCAGCCGATGGTGACATCGGGGCGATCGAGGAGGAGGTCGAGGACGCGGATCGCTATCGCGGGCTCGCGGCGCTCTTCGAGAAGCGTGCCTTTGTCGGCGCCCTGCCGATGATCGTCATCTGCCTCGGCTTTGCGATTCCCGTGAGCTACACCGCGCTGTACGCCCAGTCGCTTGGCCTCTCGAATGCCGGCATGTTCTTCTTCGTGGGCGCCATCGCGATGACGGCCTCGCGTTTTCTGGGCGGCCGCCTGCTCGACATCGTGCCGCCGCGCATCCTCTTCCTGATGACGAACCTATGCGGTATCGCGATGTTTCTCGTCATGGCGTTCGTGCATACCGAATGGATGCTCTATATCGGGGGATTCTTCTTCGGCCTGTCGATGGGCTTCGCGTTTCCGCTGCTCAACTCGATGGCGGTCAAGAACACACCGCCGGAACGTTGGGGCGCGGCTAATGCCATGTTTCTCCTCGCCAATGACATGGGTGTCGGGCTGGGCGCCTCGTTGTGGGGCTTCGTCGCCGATTCCGTCGGGTTTCTTCCCGTCATGCTTGGCGGCGCGGCGATGTTCGTCGTCGGCTATGCCATTGCGCTCGTCGTGTTTCCGCACGGAAAGTAAGGGTGCGGCCGCGGTGCGATGCGCGTTTTTTGCGTTTCTCTAGGATGAAAGGGGCTGGCCTGCAAAATCAGACAAATACGCAGCTGCTTATCTGATTTAGAACAATCCCATCGCTTGCCAGAAAGGCACGGCGACGAGCAAGCAGATGATTGCGATGGCCGTGTAGAGGATGCAGTATTCGGCGAGCTTGGAGTGTTTGGCCATCTTGCCGTCGACACTGTAGAAGGCCGCCAGGTACACGGGGTTTTGGTACTGCACGAACCAGACGTTGATGACCGTGTAACTTGCCATCCCGATGACCCAGGGATTGATGCCGAGGGTGATTGCGATGGGAATGACGAAAGCCAGGAAGATGTTGATGAAGGCGGTCTGCGAGACGATGAGGAAGCGCGCCGCGATCGTGATGAGCGCGATGCCGACGACGAGTGCGTAGGGATTGCTCGCGATTGCCATGACGAGTGGCGTGAACTCGGCGACGATCCATTCGGTGATGCCTGCCTCGGCGAAGACATCTCCCAATCCCAGCACGATGCCGATGAAGATGAGCGACCCCCAGCCGATGCCCGGTCCGAAGTTCTTCTTGTTGATGATGCCGCAGGCGGTCATCGCGACGAGAGCACCGACGGCGGGAATCCATGCCGGTATGCCGTGCAGGCCTTGCGTGACCCAAAGCAGCACGGTCGCGGCCGTGATGATGGCCATGCGGCGTTCGTCGAGGCTCATGCGCCCGAGCTCGCGACGTTTTTCGAGTATGTCATCATGCGTGTCGTGCGAGACGCCACCCTCGCTTCGCCTCGTGGCGCGCGGGCGGTAGAGAAGGACGATGAAGACGAGGTTGAGGACGGCCATCGGAACGAACCAGGGGAGTGCGCTGACGAACCAGTGCACGAAGTCGAACTGCGCCTGGACGCTTGCCGGGTAGATGGCCAACAGCGTGTAACCGACGATCGAGGAGCTGATGAACAAGGGCGCAGCCGTCTGCACGCCGGTGAACATCGCGAGGAAAAGTCCGGTCGCCTCGCGTCCCTGACGTTCGTAGCCCCGGATGTCGCCCACTTCCATCGCGAGTGGAGCGAGAAGCGAGGCCTTGGCGGCCATGGAGGGAATGAGCGGGCCGAGCAAGGTCCCGCAGGCGAAAAAACCAATGGCCTGCGCGGCAAATGACGAGGGAAAGCGGCTTACGATGGCGAGCGCCATGCGCTCGAGTAATCCGGTCTCCTTCATTCCCAGACCGATGGAGAACGCACCGACGAGTAGCCACCATATGGGGTTGGAGAAGAACGAGAAGCTCGTGACTGCCGGAATGCCGCCGACGAGCGCGAAGAGCATCACCATAATCAGAGCCGTAGCGAACTCCGGCAGGACACCGCAGATCCACCAGACGATTGATCCGGCGAGAATGGCGAGCACGTAGCAACTCTGCTGGCTTAGGCCTTCTGGGTGCAGAAAGAGCGCCATGAGGACACCGACGAGGATGCCGCCGATCGCGCCGCCGATGCGTTTTGCGCGTTGCCTGCGAGCTGCCTTGTCCACGTCGTCTCTCGTCCCCTCTGGTTAATCTGATTGGCTACAGAATAGTCCTCTTGGACATTTGATACCAACATGGCACCAAAGTGCGATTTCGCTGGGGTAATATGGCTCGTTGCAAGAGCCGTCATGTGGGCGGCGTGAAATGCGGGACATGAGGGACAGGCGTGGGGCTTCTCATCACATTCGTGCTCGGCATCTTCGTGCTGATAGGCGCGGCCATTGCCGGTTTTGCCAAGAACGAACATCGCGTGAGCGAGCTTTCGGTGGCCGTCGCCCTCGGCGCCATCGTCATGCTGCTTGCACTCGACCTCGTGCCCGAGGTATTCGAGGGTATCGAGCACATCGGCTGGCTTCTCACTGTGGTTGCCGTGGCGTTGGGCTTCGCGGCACTCGCGGCGCTCGACCGCTTCCTGCCGGATGCCGATCACGGCAAGCACGAAGCTCACGGTCATGTCGAGGATGACGATGCGCATGACCTCGCTCACGCGCCCGTGGTTTCCGGGCATCCGCACGGTAGCGCGCTGCACGTGAGCGTCGCCGTGGTGATCGCCCTTACGGTTCACAACATCATCGAGGGCATGTCCGTCTACGGCGTGGCGACCCAGTCGGTCACGGCCGCGTTCCTGCTCGCCTTCGGCATTGGCATCCATAACATGCCCATGGGCATGATCATCTACTCCGGCGTGCGCGATCAGTCGCTTGGCCGTCGTGTCGGCATTCTGGCCGTCGCGGCGCTCTCGACCTTCGTGGGCGGTCTGATCATGCTCGCGATTGGCTCGGCAGCCGATGACCACATCGTGCACTTCATGATCGCGCTTACTGTGGGCTTGCTGCTCTACATCGTCATTTGCGAACTCGCGCCGCATGCGCTGCGCACCGATAACGCAAAGCTCACGATTGCCGGCCTGCTCGTGGGCGCCGGTGTCGTCCTCCTCGGCGTCACGCTGGCCGGCATGGCGTAATGAGACAGTTGCTCTGAGCAAGTGTCTCGGTAACTGGTTGCCTTTATTCTGCGAGCTGAGTTGAGGGGATGTGGACCTCGCCGCTTGCCAGGTTGCGCTCCTCGCCCGAATCGAGTCGCACGCGCAAGGTAAAGTCGTCGTCGATGCCGATCACCTGCGCCTCGAAGGTTTCGATGCCCGCGTGAACCTCGACATGGCGACCGTCGAGTAGGGAGAGCGCGCGGTAATCGGCCAGATGCGGCATGCTCGGGATGCGCTCGTAGTCGTGCATGAAGCGATTGACCGTGTCGGCGACGATGCGACAACGCAGGGCGTTTGCGTCGTCACTGTCGCCGACGAGCGCTCCGGCGACATTGGTTTCGTCATCGAATCCGCTTTCGGGTTCGATGACGTTCACGCCGATGCCCACCACGACGTAGGCGACGCTCTGCGTCTCGGCGTCGAAGCTTGCCTCGCTCAGGATGCCGCTCACCTTGCGTCCGTCGACGAAGACGTCGTTCACCCACTTGATTTGCGCATGTCGGTCCGTGCATTCGTCGATTGTGGCGGCGAGGCAACACGCCGCGTAGCTCGTGACGAGCGCGACATCGCCAAGCGCGAAGCGCGGTCGTAGGATGAGGGTGAAGTAGACGCCGGTGTCCTTCGGCGAGGAAAACGAGCGTCCCTGCCGGCCACGGCCAGCGCTCTGGGAGTTTGCCACGATGAGCGTTCCCTCCGGAGCGCCTTCCTCGGCGCGCTGCTTGGCCACGGTGTTCGTCGAGCTCACGGTATCGTGAAACTCGACTGTGATGCGGGGATCGTCGATGAGGCGGGCGATGCTCCTGGCATCGAAGGTACTGGGTGATGACACGAGGCGATGACCGCGGTTCGTGACGCTCTCGATCACGTATCCTTCGGCGCGTAGCGCGCTCACGGCCTTGGAGACGCTGTTGCGCGAGATGCCGAGCACGTGTGCGAGTGCGGCTCCGGAGACGAACGAGCCCTTGCCTTCGTCAAGAAGCTCGAGGATACGCTCTTTCGTGTTCGTCTGCATGCAGACAGGGTATCACGCCCGTTGCCATCGAATCGCCTTGCGCACGGCGACGGCCACGGCAATGGCGAGTGCGGCCTTGGCGCAATCGATGGCGATGAAGGGCGCATCTGCCACGAGGAAGGCCGAGAGCGGGTCGCTCTGGGTGACCACCATGAACCACAGCCAGCCCAGAATATCGGCGATGACGATGATGCAGGCGGCGGCGACGACGTCGCAGATGACTTGGCGCACGCCACGGCGCTCGAGGGAGCGCCGGACGAAGCTTGCGAGTGTCACCGCGATGGGGTAGCTCACGAGGAATCCGCCGGTGGGGCCAAGAAACTTGCCGAAGCCACCGGTCATGCCCGAGAAAACCGGGAGGCCCACGGCACCCATGAGCAGGTAGATGCCGCAGGTCGCTGCCGCCTGGCCGGGCGTGAGGAGCAGCGATATGAGGATGATGACGGCGGTCTGCAACGTGAAGGGCACCGGACCGATCGGGATGGTGAACAGGCATGACAGGGCGAGCAACGCGATGAGCAGGCCGCAGGTGACGATGGTCTTTGTTGAGGTTCTTGACATGGGTTCTCTCCTTGAGCGAATTGTCACCCAATGATGCACTAAAGGGTGACAATCGTCAAATTATTCGAGCTCATAATGTCGTGACGGCGGAGACGGGCCGCGGTTTCGGGCTAGCTCTCGCACCCGATGAGCGGTTTTCGCGCAGCTGCTGCGGCGACGCAAAGCTAGTCCCTTTAGGGAAACTCGCACGCAAAGACCGCGTGCTCAGACAGTCCTCGCACCCGCAGCGAGAAAATCGCTCATCTGCTCCAGACGCCCGAAATCGCATCCCGCCTCCGTTGCCCCGCCACCATGCCTTCAAACTGCTATCATCGTGGGTTCTATGAACAGAAGCGTTTTCACAGACGGACTCAAGGCCGCGTTGCCCATCATGGCGGGCTACATCGTGCTCGGCCTTCCCTGCGGCTTGCTATGTCAGCAAGCCGGGATGGACTGGGTCATGGTTCTCATCATGTGCGTCATCTTCTACTCCGGCGCCGGTCAGTACATGATTCCCAACATGTGGCTCGCGGGTAACCCGCTGCTTTCCATCATCCTGAGCGTATCGCTCGTGAACACGCGCCAGATGCTCTACGGTGCCTCGCTGTCGCGGTATTGCGAATCGGCGAGCAAACGCCTGGCCTTCCTCTTTGGCGCGACGGTCACCGACGAGTCCTTCGGCGTCAACCTCGCGCGCTTCGAGAACGGCGGCTGGGACGTGAAGCGCGCCACGGTCGTCAACCTGTGCAGTCAGTCGTCATGGGCGTTTGCCTGCGTCATGGGCGCGCTCATCGGCAATCTCGTGTCGGTGCCCACTGCCATCGCGTCGTTTGCCATGACCTCGATTTTCATCTGCCTGCTGTGCATGCAGAAGATCACGACGACGAATCTCATCACCGTCGGCGTGGCGGTTTTGGGCGTGCTGCTGTGCAAGCTCACGGGGCTTTCCGGGCCTGCGATCTTGCTCGGCGCGTTGGCGGGCATGTTCGCCGGCTACATCCACGCGACGGTCACGAAACCGGGTGAGCGCGCATGAGCTGGTTCGATTTCGCCATCATCACCGCTTCCGTCGCGCTCACGATGCTCGCCTGCCGCGTCATTCCGGTGTTCGCGCTCAAGGGCCGCACCCTGCCATCCAATGCGGTGCGGTTGCTCAACCTCATTCCGCCTGCCGCGTTCGCCGCGCTGGTCGCCAACGACCTCATCGTGCTCGATAGCTGGGCGACAGGGCCCTGGCCGGCGATGATCCCGTGGATTTCCGCGGCGCTCGTGTTCGTGGTCGGCTACAAGACGAAGTCGCTCGTCTGGTGCATCGTCGCGGGCGTCGCCTCCTACGCGCTGCTCATGCTCCTCTAATAGGAGATTTCTCGATTCCGCTCATTTCGCGCGCTTCGCTCGAAATGACAAAGCCGACAGCTGGTGTCATCACCCTGAATGGGAAGTTGAGGGACGCATTCCTGTTTGGAGTGACAATGTCCACGCTTGGGTCTATGCAATGCCGCGGTCGCGTTCGTCGAAGCGCTCGGCGAGCCACATGTTAATGACGGCTTGACGAGAAACGGCGAGACGACGAGCTTCGGCATCGAGTCTGTTGACGAGCCATTCGGGCATGTTGATGTTTACGCGTATCTTGCCCTCAAGACCAGGCTGGCGTTCTGAGCCGGGAATGATGTATGGCGTTATGTCGCCACCGTTGTCAAAGTACTCATCGAACTCATCGGCATTCATTGTTCTTTCGGTCATAGCATGACACCTCATCTTTGGTAGATTTCCTGACGGAAATGATTCGTATTCGCTCTTCGCGCATCGCGAAGATGCCCGTCCAATACTGACCACCATATCGCGCGATTATCGCTTCGCGTTTCTCGACATGCGTCCGTGCGCCCATGATCACTCTGCGCTCGTCATCCCAGAGTCGCTGGGCTTCCTCGAAGTCGATACCGTGCTTTGCCTCGTTGGAATCGCTCTTCCTCTGGTCGTACTCAAAACGAAGCGGTTCATAGGATAAGTGTATTATATCCGCCATAAGTACCCCTAACAAGCTCCTAACATACATAAGATGTACACTTTCATAGTCACGTCATGCCACTGGAAGGCAAAGATCGGTGGACAACGCGGGCATGCTACACCACATGCTTCCGAGCGAACTACCCCGGCAACCTGAATAGTTTCGGAGTGTTTTCCGGATAAGTTCGGAGTTTCGTCAGGTGGGTCATATTGGTCAGACCAACTTGTCTCATTATCGTCCGGTACCATCAAAAAATGAGACGGCTTGGTCTGGCCAACTTGTCTCATTAACAATGCCTAAACAAAATGTGCAGAACGTCCTTCGAGCGAGGATGGTCCCGTGCCTCGTAGTAAAATCAACGGACTTGGTTTGTCGTAAGCGCGGAGTGTGAATGGCCAAAGGTAGCTCGAAAAGCACGGTTCTCAAGAACGCCCAGAAGGTCGCTGCCGCAACCACGATGGACTCCGTCGCGCGAAACGCTGGCAAGTACGATGCGAAAAACCGCGCGAAGCAGGCCGATTCGCAGACGGCGGACAAATCCGCTTCCGGGCCCAAGCACTCGAAGAAGGCCGAGAAGAAGATGAGTCCCGCCAGAAAGGCCCTCGTCGTCTTTGCCGTCGCCATGCTCGTTGTCCTCGGGTGCTGCTGCGTCGCGTTTGCCGCGTCCGAGGAATCCCGCTCCCAATACGTGCCCGAGGCAACGATGCTCGATGGCCAGGTCGACATATCCGGAATGACGGCCGACGAGCTGCGCGCCCTGCTCGTCAAGCGCGTCGAAGGCGGCATCGCCACGACGATCACCCTGGAGGCGGGTGATTCGAGCCATGCGATCGAGATGGGCGAGATCGGCACCATCGACATCGACGCCACGGTCGAGCAGGCGTTCGCCCCGTATCGTGCCAATCCCGTCGTACGCGCCGTCGTAACCGTTGGCGAGCTCATCGGCATGCCCCCTGCCGGTCATGACGTCTGCACGGTGTGCGTCGTGGATCACGACGCGCTCGTCGACCGCGTTGCCGCCGTCGCCCAAAAGGCAAACGCGCCGGCCAAGAACGCGGGCTATGCCTACGACAAGACGAGCAACGCGCTCGTCGTCGCGGCGGCGACCCGGGGCGTGGAGATGGACGAGCCCGCCACCGTCGCGCGCATCGAGGAGGCACTTGCCGGTGCCGACAACGGTGACCCGGAGCGCCTGTCCATCCAGGCCGAGGCGATCATCACCGAACCCGAGTCAAACGATCCCGGCCAGGGCATCTTCGTCGACACGCGCAAATGCCGCGTGCATCTCTACGAAAACGGCGTGGAGGTCGCGAGCTATCCCTGCACGCCGGGCATGTCGGGCTATGCGACGCCCAAGGGCGACTTCACGCTTTCGTACAAGGACCCGGCACCCATCTGGTATAACCCGCACAGCGACTGGTCCGAGGGCATGGAGGAGACCATCGCGCCCGGCCCGTCCAACCCATTGGGCGTTCGCGCACTGGCCGTGAGCTGCGGCGGTGGCATCTTCCTGCATGGCACGACGAACACCGGCGGTCTGGGTTCGCCCGGCAGTCATGGTTGCGTGCGCCTGTCCAACAGCAATATCGTCGAACTGTACGACCGGGTGTCGGTCGGCATCCCCATCATCATCCGCTAGACCAAGGAGCGAACCATGGAATCTACCCTGTACCTCGACCTTTCGACCGATGCGACGCGCAAGTCCATCTTCGGGCAGCTCGTCGCCGCCACGCCCGAGCAGCGTCGTGGCAACATCGGCGTCGTCGTGGGTGACGACAGCATTCCCGCCAAGGCGCACCTGCACGATCTCGCCGACGTCGAGCGTGCCATCGGCACGTCGGTGGCCAGCGACTGGACCAAGGAGGAGGCAAAGCAGGTGTACCGCATCCTAGCGCAGGCCGAGGCGCAGGTGCACGGTTGCGCCATCGAGGAGACGCACTTTCACGAGGTCGGCCTCGGGATGACCGTACGCGAGATCCTCGGCATGTGCGCTGCCATCGAGCAGATTGGCCCCGGCAAGGTCATCGCCTCGAGGGTGCAGGTCGGCAGCGGCAAGATCGAATGCGCCCATGGCGTGCTCGACATTCCCGCGCCCGCGACCGCGGCCATTCTCGAGCGCTACCGCATCCCCCTGGCCGAGCCGCGTCTGGAAGGCGAGCTGTGCACGCCCACCTCGGCCGCATTCATCGCACGTTACGTGGAGGAGTATCAATGAGCAGACTCATCGGCATCGATCTGGGTACGACGAATTCCTGCGTTGCGGTGATGGAAGGCGGGCATCCCGTCGTCATCGCCAATGCGGAAGGCTCGCGCACGACGCCTTCAGTCGTCGCGTTCACGAAGAAGGGCGAGCGCCTGGTGGGTGAGGTCGCCAAGCGCCAGGCCGCCATGAACCCCGAGCGCACCATCGGTTCGATCAAGCGCCAGATGGGTTCCACCAAGCCCATCCGCATCGACCGGCAGAAGTACCTCCCGCAGGAGATTTCGGCCATGATCCTCGCCAAGCTCAAGAAGGACGCCGAGAGCTACCTGGGCGAGCCGGTCACCGACGCGGTCATCACCGTGCCCGCGTACTTCACCGACGCGCAGCGTCAGGCGACCAAGGACGCGGGCGTCATCGCCGGGCTCAACGTGCAGCGCATCGTCAACGAGCCCACGGCTGCGGCGCTTGCCTACGGCGTGGACAAGGAGGAGAACAAGGCCGTCATGGTCTACGACCTGGGCGGCGGCACCTTCGACGTCTCGGTGCTCTCCATCAACGGCGGCGTGATCGAGGTGCTCGCCACGGCCGGCGACAACCACCTGGGCGGAGACGACTTCGACGCGCGTCTCGTCGAGGAGCTGCTGCGGCGCTTCAAGGCGCAGTACGGCGTGGACATCTCGCGCGACCCGGCGGCGATGAACCGCCTGACCGAGGCTGCCGAGGCGGCCAAGCGCGAACTCTCGTCGGTTTCCACGACGACGGTCAACCTGCCGTTTCTGGCTAGCGACGGCGGACAGCCCCTGCACTTCGAGACGCAGGTCACGCGCGACGAGTTCGAGCGCCTGACCGCGGATCTGGTCGAGCGTACGATGGGGCCGTGCAAGCGTGCCCTGGCCGACGCGCACATGGGGCCCGGCGACATAGGCAAGGTGCTCATGGTGGGCGGGTCGAGCCGCATCCCCGCCGTCAAGCGCGCGGTACGCGAGCTCACGGGCAAGGAGCCGTCCGAGTCGATCAATCCCGACGAGTCCGTCGCGCTCGGCGCCTGCCTGCAGGCCGGCGTGCTGGCCGGTGACGTGGGTGGTCTGCTACTGCTCGACGTGACGCCGCATTCGCTGGGCATCGAGGTCGTGGGTGACGTCATGTCGGTGCTCATCCCGCGCAATTCGACGCTGCCGACCACGAAGAGCGACATCTACACGACGGTCTCGCCCATGCAGACGACCGTCGAGATAAACGTGCTGCAAGGCGAGAGCCCCAAGGCGAGCGAGAACACGTCGCTGGGCAAGTTCATGTTGGGCGGCCTGCGCCTGGGGATGAAGAAGCCGCAGGTCGAGGTCACCTTCGAAATCGACGCCAACGGCATCGTGCACGTCACGGCACGTGACCTCGAGACCAACAAGGCCGCCAACATCTCGATCGAGGGTTCGTCGAACATGTCGCAACGCCAGATCGAGGCTGCGACCAAGCGCCTCACGGACGGCAGGTAACGACTCGGCATCAGCAGAGCGCGTGGGCGAAAACGCTCCTCGCTCGTGTATGATGAAAATGAGACAACGTCTCTGAGCAATTGTCTCATTTTATGACGGTACCGGATGATAATGGGACAAGTGACCTGTCCATTTGTCCCGTTTTCGAAGAGAGAGCGAGCGCATGGAAAAGAACGTGAAGAAGACGGTCGTCATTCCGCTGATCATCACGATCGTGGTCATCGGAATCCTCTACTACGTGACGATCCCGCCCATCAACATCCAGAGCGTGCAGTTCTGGAACTTCCTGATCTGGTGCCTCATCATCATCGCCGTGTGCTTTGGCATCCCGCGTGCGCATGATGCGTCGACCAGCTTCATCTCCGATTTCATCGAGGGCATCAACCGCGAGGGTCTCGGCTACATCTTCAAGTTTCGCGAGCGCCGTGCCGCGCGCAAGCAGGCCAAGGCCGATGGCGACAAGTCGGCCGTGCCCAAGCGCAGCTGGCTGTTCTGGATCATCGCGGTCGTCATCTTCCTCTTCCTCGGCATCTTCGTCGGGCAGATCGCGAGCTCCCCGCTCTTCAACGCACGCGCGTATTCGGGTCTGCTCGAGGTCAAGGAAGGAAACTTTGCCGAGGACATCTCCGAGATCTCGATGAAGAGCGTGCCGGTCGTCGACCGTGACACGGCCGTGCGCCTCGGTTCGCGCACCATCGGCGAGATGAGCGACCTGGTCAGCCAGTTCGCCATCGACGAGGGACCGGATGCCTACACGCAGATCAACTACGAGAGCCAGCCCTATCGTGTCTCGCCGCTCATCTACGCCGACCCCATCAAGTGGATCATGAACACGTGGGAGGGTCTGCCCGGCTTCGTCACGGTCAACATGGCCACGCAGGACACGCAGCTCGTGCGCCTGCCCGAGGGCCACTACATGCACATCTCCACGGGCGAGCACTTCAACAACTACCTGTATCGCTACGTGCGCTTCCAGTTCCCGTTCGAGATCTTCGGCGAGGCGGCCTTCGAGCTCAACGACGAGGGCGAGCCGTACTGGATCGTGCCCACCGTCAAGATGCGCATCGGGCTGTTTGGCGGCGAGGATTACGATGGCGCCATCCTCGTGAACGCCTGCACGGGCGAGACCACCAAGTACGACCTCGCCGACGTGCCCAATTGGTGCGACAAGGTCTTCACCGCCGACCTCGTCTACGAGCAGCTCGGCTATTACGGCAAGTATCGCTCGGGCTTCATCAACTCGCTCATCGGCCAGACCGGCGTGCTCGTGCCCACGGGCTCTCCCGCGCCCGGCTTGTTCAACAACGACAGCTCGTCATCGTCGGGTGTCGGTGGTGGTTACAACTACCTGGCGATCAACGATGACGTCTACATGTACACGGGCATGACGAGCGCCAACAGCGATGAGTCGCTCGTCGGCTTCGCGCTGGTCAACCTGCGCACCAAGGAGCCGCGCTACTACACGTGCGCGGGTGCGACCGAATCCTCGGCCATGTCGTCTGCAGAGGGCCAGGTCCAGCAGATGAGCTACAACGCGACCTTCCCGCTGCTGCTCAACATCGCCGACCGTCCCACGTACTTCCTGTCGCTCAAGGACGCGGCGGGCCTGGTCAAGATGTACGCGTTCGTCGACGTGCAGCAGTACCAGATCGTCGGTACGGGCTCCACGGTGGCCGACGCGCAAAACGCCTACATCGCGGCGCTCACCAACGATGACCAGGTCGAGATCGACGAGGGCGCCATCGCCGAAAGCGGCATCCTGCCCTCGGTCGACGGGCAGATCGAGGCCATCGAATCCGTGGTCTTCGACGGCAACACGCGCTACTACTTCAAGCTCGCCGGTGATCCGAAGATCTACATCGCGAGCATTTCGGCCAACGAGAACATGCCGTTTTTGGGGCCGGGGTCACGGGTGTCGGTGATGTACACCGAGAAGGACAACACGCGCGAGGTCACGGCGCTCACGCTGCTCTGACCTGCGCGACCAGACAGTGGTTGGCGATGAGACGGCGTCCCTGAGCAACTGTCTCATCGTCTCATAGGCCGATGCGGGGGCTTCCCTTCTGGGGAAGCTCCTCGTCTTTGAAGAGCGTCTTGACGACGCCGGGCGCGAGGTCGGCGGCCGGGACGCTGGTCGAGTAGATCATCGAGTGCGAGATGCAGCTATCGCGGCATAGGCGGCAGTTCACGCAGAGCGAGGGCCGGAACGTGAGCGTCGCGCGGCGCTCGTCATCGACGTGGTACTCGAGCGCCTGGGTCACGCACATGCGCGCGCAGGCGCCGCAGTGCTTGCAACGATTGGGGTCGATGTCGACCGATGCCCAGAAGCGCGTGCAGATGGTCGCGCCATCTGGATGAGAGCCGATTGCGTCGAGCATCCTGAGCAGGCGCACGCTACGGTAGCTATCGGCATCGAAGCGCTCGTCGGGACTCATGATGATCTGCGCGTCCGGATCGGGGGCGGCCTCGCCCGTGAGGTTGCCGATGGCGGAGCTCACGGCATGCCAGGCGTATTCGACTGCCGAGGCTCCGGCTTGCTCGAACGCCTCGCGACGGTCGGAGGCGATGACATGCGTTTGCGTTTGCGGCTTGTCGAGTACGAGGGTGGGCGGAACCTCATCGAGCGTGGCGAAGGTACCGGGTATCTTCCACAGGTCGAGTAGCTCGCGCGTGCTGCGAACCATCTCCTCGAAATAGGGTTGCTCGCAATCGACATCGCATCCCTCGCAGCTGGGGGTGAAGAGGATGACGCGCTTGAACTTGAGTGCGAACATGCCGGTGATGAGATATTCGTCGAGATAGTTGAGGCATGGCAGCACGACGACGCGGTTCGTGTCGACGGCCGCTGCCCGGGCATGGCGCTCGCAGATGAATGCGGCGCTGCCGGCATTGCGCTGCGCCGAGATGCGGGCCTGACGCACGATTTTGGTAGCCGACGGCGCGGTCGTGCTCATGGCCGATGTTGGGCACGCGCACACGCAGGCACCGCAGTTGATGCACAGCTCCGAGTCGATCGCGAGATGACCGAGCGAGCGCTTGACGGCATCGTGCTGGCAAGCCGAGAGGCAGCTGCGGCAGCGCGAGTGCCAGTTGCGGATGTAGACGCAGCGCTTGGGCACGACCGAGATTGAGGTCGCGGCGAGTTTGTCCGAGATGCTCTCTATGGTGTCGATCTTGCTCATGGGAGGATTATAACGTGCATGACATGTGCGTATGAGACACATTGGACAGGTGCATCTGTCTCATTTGCTCCGTAATGAGACAGATGCACCTGTCCAATGTGTCTCATACGTCCCGATTGCACATCGCTTGCCGTATAATCAACGATTCGTGTGATGTTTCGAGCGAAAGGCTTCTTCGTGCACAACCGTCCCGAGTTTCCCAAGCGCGCCGTCGTCACGGCGGGCATGCCCTACGGCAACAAGGGCCTCCACTTTGGCCATATCGCCGGCGTCTTCGTGCCGGCCGACGTCTACGCCCGCTTCCTGCGCGACCGCATCGGGCCGGATAACGTGCTGTTTGTGAGCGGCACCGATTGCTTTGGCTCGCCCATCAACGAGGGCTACCGCAAGCTCGTCGAGGCCGGCGACTTCGACGGGACCATCGCCGACTACGTGCAGATGAACCACGACGCGCAAAAGGCCGCGCTCGACGCCTACGACATCAGCCTCGATATCTTCGAGGGAAGCGGCATCGGGCTTTCCGGCATCAAGCAGCAGGAGATGACCGACGCTTTCATCACGCGCCTCTACGATAACGGCTGGCTCGAGAAGCTCTCCACGCCGCAGTTCTACGATGCGCAGGCGGGCACCTTCCTCAACGGCCGTCAGGTCATCGGGCGCTGCCCGGTGCAGGGCTGCAAATCCGAGAAGGCCTACGCCGACGAGTGCGACTTGGGCCACCAGTACGATCCGGTCGACCTCATCGCGCCCAAATCCGCGCTCACGGGCCAGACGCCCGAGATGCGCGAGGTGAGCAACTGGTACTTTGAGCTGCCGCGCTTCCACGACCTCATCGCCGCGCACATCGAGCAGGTCGCCGGCATGTGCGGCACGCGTCGCGTGCTCGTCGACGAGGTCGAGTCGTTCCTCGCACCGCCCATCATCTACATCCAGGAGAAGTTCGCCGATGACTTCTCCGCCATCGAGGCGGAGCTGCCGTCGCACTCCGTGCTGCCTGCCGAGAAGGGCAAGAGTTCGTTTGGCGTGGAGTTCGCGAGCATCGCCGAGCGCGAACGCGCCGTCGAGGTCATGCATGCTCACGGCCTGCGCTTCCGCACGGGCAAGGCGCTCGTGCCCTTCCGCCTGACCGGCAACATCGAGTGGGGTGTGAAGGCACCAGACCTGGACGGGACCTTGCCGGACGCCACGGTGTGGTGCTGGCCAGAGTCGCTGTGGGCGCCCATCGCGTTCTCGCAGGCGGCGCTTGAGGAGAGCGGCCGCGATGCGACGGACTGGCGCGCATGGTGGTGCTCGGATGACGCGAGGGTCTACCAGTTCATCGGACAGGACAACATCTACTTCTACGGTGTCGCGCAGACGGCGCTATGGCAGGGGACGCAGACGGGCCATGAGCCGCACGTCGATGGCACCGGCGACGAGTTGCGCCAGACGATGCTCGTTCCCAACTACCACATCCTCTTCATGGGCAAGAAGGCCTCGAGCTCGGGTGCGATCAAGCCGCCCATGGCAGCCGAGCTACTCGACCATTACACGCCCGAGCAGCTGCGCGCGCACTGGATTTCGCTCGGCCTGGGCGTCAAGCCTGCGAGCTTCTCGCCTAAGGTGCTCGACCCGAACGCCAACGAGAAGGCGCCCGACCCCGTTCTCAAGGAGAGCGCGCTGCTCACCAACATCTTCAATCGCATTGCACGCTCGTGCTTCTACACGGCGCAGAAGCACTGCGACGGTCGTCTGCCTTTGGGTGGACCGAGCGAGGACGTGCGTGCCGCGTGCGAGCGGGCGGTGCTCGTCTACGAGGAGCACATGGCTTGCTTCGAGATGCACGCGGTGATGGCGCAGATGGACGAGTTCTTGCGTGGCATCAACAAGTGGTGGGCGAGCGAGAGCCGCACCGCGCTTGCCGAGGACGCGCCCGAGGGTGCCGTCGAGGCGCTGTTGCGCGACGCCTTCCATTACCTGCGGTGCGCAACGCTGCTCATGCATCCCATCGTTCCACGTGGCTGCGAGCTCATCTTCGAGCATCTCGCCATCGAGCCGAAGGACGGCTCGTGCACGACGCGGGACGCCGGCTTCTTCAACTGGTGCCATGTCTTCGAGCCCATCGACTTCTGGGCCACCGACGAGGAGCGCGCCGCGGGAAGCAAGGTGCTCGAGGAGCTACCGCCGCGCTTCGACTTCTTCGAGAAGCATCCCAGTCAGTACGAGGATATGGCATAATACCGGTCACGTGCCCGAGTGGCGGAATGGCAGACGCGACGGTCTCAAAAACCGTTGTCCTCTGGGCGTGTGGGTTCGACTCCCACCTCGGGCACCAGCAGACGATACGCGGGGCAGCGAAAGACTGCCCCTTTTGCTATTTCGCATGAGGAAGCGAGGAGCTTCTGATGACCAACCAACACGGACACGACGACGCGGACAAGCACGAGGACTTCTCCGATACGCCCATCATTCCCGGTCCCGACAATCCCGATCCAGACGGGCTGTTCATCGCCGAGGTGCAGGGTCGTAACAAGCGTCTGCGCCAGCTCATCCAGTTCACGCACTCGTCCACCAAGGCCGCGGCGATCATGCTCCTTGCCGCCATCGTCGCGCTCGTCGTCGCCAACACGCCGGCGCATGGTCCCTTCCTCGAGTTCTGGCATACGCAGGTCTCCATCGGCATCGGCGCCTTCCATGGTGAGATGTCGTTCGCGCACATCATCAACGACATCTTCATGGCCGTGTTCTTCCTGCTCGTGGGCCTCGAGATCAAGTACGAGATGACGGCCGGCGAGCTCACCAACATCCGCCAGGCAATCCTGCCGATCCTCGGCGCCCTGGGCGGTGTGCTCGCGCCCATCGCCATCTACCTGGCGTTCAACGCGACGCATCCCGAGGCGTTCATGGGCTGGGGCGTACCGACCGCGACCGATATCGCGTTCGCCCTCGGCATCCTGTCGCTTCTGGGTAGCCGCGTGCCCAACGGGGTGCGCGTGTTCCTCTCGACGCTGGCCGTCGCGGACGACATCATCGCCATCCTCGTCATCGCCATCTTCTACGGCGAGAGCCCCGACCTGCTCTGGCTAGGTGCCGCGGCAATCGTGTTCGTTGCGCTCATCGTCATGAACCGCATGCACGTCTACTCGCTCGTGCCATACATCCTCGTGGGATGCGTGCTGTGGTTCTGCGTGTTTTCGTCGGGCATCCATTCGACGATCGCGGGCGTGCTGCTCGCGTTTGCCATCCCGTCGGGGTCGCGCGTGAACCTCGACAACTTCTTCGACTGGTCCAACAAGCGCCTGCGCATGGCCAATAGCTTCTACGAGGGCGACGAGACGCCGCTCGTGGCCCAGAAGGACTACATCACCACCGTCTCGAGCCTGAGCAAGATCTCCAAGCAGGCTGTGCCACCGGCCACGCGCCTCGAGCACAAGCTGTACCCGTGGGTGTACTTCCTCATCCTGCCGCTGTTCGCGCTCACCAACGCCGACGTTGCGGTGACGGGTCTCGATTTCGCGACGGTCACGTCCTCGCCCGTCGTGCTCGGCGTGTTCTGCGGTCTGGTGCTCGGCAAGCCCATCGGCATCATGTTGTTCAGCTTCATCACGGTGAAGACCAAGATCGCGTCGCTGCCCGAGTTCGTGACCTGGCGTCACATGCTGGGTGCGTCGGTGCTTGGCGGCGTCGGCTTCACCATGGCGATTTTCGTGGCCAATCTCGCCTACGCCGACGCGCTTCTCATCACCGAGGCCAAGCTCTCGATTCTGGTGGCCTCGACGGTCGCCGGCGTCATCGGCTTCGTGCTACTGCTCTTGCAGGCCAAGGCCGACCAGAGGCGCGGTATCAGCTACGTCACGATCGTGCCCGATGACGGCAACGTGACCCATGCGGACGCCGAGATGGCACGCGATTCCGAGGAGCTCGTCGACCAGCTGGGCGACGAGGAGCTGGCCGAGCGCGTGCGGGCTGCCAGCGAACATGCCGCGGCACCCGGCGAGATCAAGGTCGAAATCAAGGGCGAGTAAGAACGCGCGTGATGTGTCGGGAGACAGAGCCAGCGCGAGTTGGCGCATCACATGTGTCACGGCGGCACAAACATGCCGCGCATCATGACGCTTTGCGCACAAACGCGAAACGATAGGATGTCAAGACTGGTTCTTTTAACCGGAGGTCTGTATAGTACAAAGTGCTTCATCCTCTGACCCGGCTTATTGCGATGGACCGATGGCAATTCTATGGGATCCCGAGATCTTGGGTCGGAAAGGTATCCCTCGTTATTACGGTGGGGAAGCTGGAACGCCCAGTGTGGGAGCCCACCTTATAGGGTGGGTTCATCCTACCGGCAGGGGATGAGGTGACAAAGGGGCTGCTTAGCGGCCCCTTTTTGCGTTGCGAGGATATGAGGGATTCCTGCTGACTTTATAGCTTGCAACGTATAGAATCGTTGGAAACGATGAGACAGCGTCTCTGAGCGACTGTCTCATTTCAGACGATATCAGCGGAAAATGAGACAAATGACCTGTCCATTTGTCTCATTCGCGAGGAGGAAGCGATGAAGCAATCACCGTCCATGGACCAGTGGCTCGCCGAGGCAAAGGCAGACGAAAGCGCCCCGCGTTGCGGCATGTACCTCGCCCACAACGGCACGGTGCGCGAGCTGCCCAAGAAGCTCGTGCGCGAGGGCGTCGATGATGGCACCAAGGTCACGGGTATGAACTTTGGCTATGATGCCGATGCCGTGGAGGCCGCACGTCAGGAGGCGCTCGCCTGGCCGGGTATCGAGTACGTGCGCGTATGGCTCAACGAGGGTACGCTCGCGGTGGGTGACGACATCATGTACGTGCTCATTGGTGGCGACATTCGTCCCAATGTGATCGATGCGCTCCAGAAGCTCGTGGGCAGAATCAAGAACGAGATGGTGCAGGAGATCGAGATTGCCGAGTAGGCATGCGATGCGTGCCGTTGCGCAGGTAACATATTGACTTTGCCGCAATGTTTTTCTTGTGACCCGAATCTAATTATTCTAGAATATAGATAACGTGATTGGCACGTTGTTTTAGCGCTCGTCCGGGCTTGGCCGCCCGGCCCGCGTGTATTGGAGCCCCTAACGGGGCCAAACGAAAGGCGTTTCAAATGGCTGAAGGTACGGTTAAGTGGTTCAACCCCGACAAGGGCTACGGCTTCATCTCTCGCGAGGATGGCGACGACCTGTTCGTGCATTTCTCCGAGATCCAGATGGATGGCTTCAAGACCCTCGACGAGGGCGACAAGGTCAACTTCGAAGTGACGACGGGCCAGAACGGCAAGCTGCAGGCGAGTAACGTCACCAAGGCTTAAGTTCTCGATTCATACTGACGTCTAAAGGGCCCCGCTCATGCGGGGCCCTTTTCGTTTGGATAGCGCACCTGGTCTTGGAAATGAGACAGTTGCTCAGGGACGTTGTCTCATTAAAAATGAGACAACGTCCCTGAGCAACTGTCTCATTTCTGGGTGCGGATGCCTTCGGCGGCCATGCAGAGCAGCGCGACATGGCGCAGGCGCTTCTCCTCGTCGCGTCTCTGCTTCGTGGCCCTTCGCTGCTCCTCGGCTTCGGCGATGGAGAAACGGCAGCCGCAGTAGTTCTGGCGGTACATGCCCTTCTCGCGGCTGCGACGCGTCGCCTCCCGGTAGCGGTCGCGAAAGTCGCGCGCATCGACCTTGAGGCCATGGCGTTCGGCCGCCGCCTCGAGCTCCTCGAGAATGGCGTCGGTGAGTTGGTAGGGGCTGATGGTGAGCGTCGTCGAGATCGTGTCGAACCCCCGCGCCGCGGCCTCGCGGGCCGTCTCCTCGAAGCGCAGGCGGTAGCAGGCACGACAGCGGGCCTCGCGATCGGTGCCGTGCATGGCGACCTCGCGCTCCCAGGCGTCCGGATCGTAGTCGCCCTCGATGAGCTCGATTCCTTGCGGTTCGCACACATGCTCCCTGAGCGTGGAGAGGCGATGCTCGTACTCCTCGGGGGGAAAGATGTTCGAGTTGGCGTAGTGGATCGCGAAGTCGACGCCCTCTTGCGCGAAGATGCGCGTCGGCTCGAGCGAGCAAGGGCCGCAACAGGCATGCAAGAGCATGCGCCCGCCGCGCTCGTCACTCTCGCTAGACATTGACGATTCCCTTGAGCATGGACTTTGCCTGGGACTCCGATATCTCGCCCGCTTGGTACATGGCGGCGATGTCTTGGATCTCGTCCTTGTTGCCGATGTTCTTCGCGACGAACCCGCTCACGGCTGCCGGATCGTCGGTATCGACGCCGAGCTGGTCGGCGATGTCGATGACGGTCGCCGCCTGACTCGTCGAAAGGCCGAAGTCCTTCGTGAGCATGCCGACGGTGCTCGTCGAGCTCGCCGGAGTGCTGATGCCCGTGACGTGGGCCAGACGCGAGATGCCCTGCTCGAGCTTGTCGATGGGGCCGGTGTTCCCGCTTATGGCGCTGTAGGCGAAGAACGCGGTAAACGCGATGCAGATGACCGATATGACGACGAATATCCCCTTGAGGACCTTCACGGGTGACTCCAAACTGACGATGCGATTTCAAAGCATGCTAGTACAACCGGAAGGGTCGCTCGTCCGATTGGCCGATTTTGCGTCGAACGACCCCAAAATCAACACAATCGTGCTGGCGACGGGGTCGGCTCCGGAATGCGGGTGCGGCCGACGTGGTAGTATAGCCACTCGGGCTGACAAGCGCCTGATGAGCGCCGCGCTTGCTTGCCCACCATGTGCCGGCACCAGCTACCAATGAGACAGTTGCTCAGAGCAACTGTCTCATTTCGAGGATTTCGATGAAGACCGAAGACTTTGATTACGAACTACCCGAGAGGTTCATAGCGCAGCAACCCGCCATTCCGCGCGACTCCTGCAAGCTCATGGTCGTGAACCGCGACGGGAGCATCGAGCACCGCGTCTTTCGTGATATCGGGGAATACCTGCGTGTGGGCGACCTGCTGGTGGTGAACGAGACGCGCGTGCTGCCGGCACGCCTGCTGGGCCACAAGAAGGGCACGGGCGGTGCGGTCGAGACGCTGCTGCTCGACAAGGTGGCCGATGCCGTGGATACCGCCGACGAGCAAACCTGGAACTGCCTGGTCAAACCGGGTAAGCGTCTCAAGCCCGGGGCGCTTGTCGAGTTCGAGCACGACGGCGCGGTGGTGCTCGAGGGCGAGGTCATCGCCATAGACGATGCCAACGGCTCGCGCTCGGTGCGCTTCACTGCTCCGGGCGATACGGGTGTGGACGCGGCCATCCACCTGGTGGGACATACGCCGCTGCCTCCCTACATCAAGGATTATGTGGGTGACGAGGAGCTGTACCAGACGGTCTACGCGCGCGATGAGCGCAGCGCCGCGGCTCCCACGGCCGGCTTGCACTTCACCGCCGAGCTGCTCGACCAGCTACGCGACGCGGGCGTGAACATCGCGACCGTCGACCTCGAAGTCGGAATCGACACCTTCCGCATCGTGAGCGAGAGCGACCCGCTCGATCACGAGATGCACACCGAGCTCTACACGGTGCCGCCCGAGACGGTCGAGGCCATCGCGCAAGCCAAGGCCAACGGTGGGCGTGTCTTCGCCGTGGGTACGACATCGGTGCGCTCGCTCGAGAGCGCGGCAGCCGGTGGCACGCTCGCGCCTTGCACGCGCGCGGCCACGAGCCTCTACATCCTGCCCGGTTACGAGTTCAAGGTATGCGATGGCATCATCACCAACTTCCACGTGCCCAGAAGCACGCTCATGATGCTCGTGAGTGCGTTTTCGGGGCGCGAGACGATTATGAACGCCTACGAGACTGCCAAGACCGAGGGCTACCGCTTCTTCAGCTTTGGCGATGCGATGCTGTTACTGTAGATGAATTGATAGATGGCATGGGAAGGTGCGCCGCCTCGACGGTCGCTTTCCGACAGCCCGCTACGCGGTCTTTACGGCGCGCTCCCTTAGACCTCGGCTCTGCCCCTTCCCATGCCATATAATGTCTCGATATGTGCTAACAAGGAGTCACACGTGTTCGAATTCGATCTCATAGCGACCGACCCCGGATGCGCTGCGCGCCTGGGCTGCCTGCATACGCCACATGGTGACGTCCAGACGCCGATCTTCATGCCCGTGGGCACGCAGGCCACCGTCAAGGGCATCACCAACGCCCAGCTCGAGGCCCTGCACGCCCAGATCATCCTCGCCAACACCTACCACCTGTACCTGCGGCCCGGCATCGACATCATCCGCGAGGCCGGTGGCATCCACGGTTTCATGCACTGGGATCATCCCGTGCTCACCGACAGCGGCGGCTTCCAGATCTTCTCGCTCGCCGACACGCTCGAGCTCGATGCCGATGGCGTGAACTTCCGCTCCATCGTGGACGGTTCCAGGCATCGCTGGACGCCCGAGGACAACATGCGCGTCCAGGAGGCCATCGGCGCCGACATCATCATGCAGCTCGACCAGTGCACGCACTATCCCGCCACCAAGGAGGAGGTCGCGGCCGCCGTCGAGCGCAGCGCCAACTGGGCCGCGCGTTGCAAGGCGGCGCACGCGCGCGAGGACCAGGCCCTGTTCGGCATCGTGCAAGGTGGCGTCTTCGAGGACCTGCGTCTCGAGAGCGCCCAGCGTGTAAGCGAACTCGACCTGCCGGGTTACGGCATCGGTGGCTATTCCGTGGGCGAGGATCACGAGCTCATGCTCGCGCAGCTTGGCACGGTCACGGCGGCGCTGCCGGCGAACAAGCCGCGCTATCTCATGGGCGTGGGCAACCCGACGACGCTCGTGCGCGCGGTGGCCCTGGGCGTCGACATGTTCGATTGCGTGTTGCCCACCCGCACGGCGCGCATGGGCACGGCGTTTTCGAGTACGGGACGCATGAACATGCGCAACGCCAAGTACGCGCGCGACTTCGGGCCGCTCGACGAGCAATGTACGTGTCCGACTTGCCGCAATCACACCCGCGCCTACATCCGGCACCTCGTGAAGATGGACGAGATGCTCGGCGGCATCCTGCTCACCGTACACAACCTGCACTTCCTGCTCGACCTTATGCGGCGCGCCCGCGAGGCGATTGCCGAGGGACGCTACGCCGCCTTCGAACGCGCGTGGATGGAGTCCGAGGCCGCCGACGACTACTAGGAGCGGGGCTACATCGGGAGCCTGAGGGCATCATGGCGCTTGAGAACGCAGGCGAGGAGCGCCGCGGCAAAGGCGACTCCGGCCATGATGAAGAAGACCGGCGTGAGCCCCACGGCATCGCCCGCCATGCCGAGCAGCGGCTCGACCACGCCGCCGATGCACACCGTCACGCCATACGAAAGTCCCGATGCCATGCCCAGGTGCAGCGGAACGTAGTCCATGCCGAGGGCGATCGTGGAGGGATGGAAGAGACTCGAGGCCACCGACAGGCACATGGCCAGCGTAATCGCGATCATGACGTTTCCGCTCAGCCCGTAGGCGATGAGGCCGGCTCCCAACGCGACGCAGCACGCGATCGCCAGGCGTATGGCGCCGAACCTCTCGGCGGTCTTGCCCGATATGGCGGTGGCGATGGCGCCGAATACCGCGAACGCCGAGAGCACCATCGAGCTCGCCGTGTCGCTCTGGCCGAGATTGGCGACCATGAACAACGGCACGAAGGCGAGCAAGCCGTAGCTCACGATGGACTTGAGCGAGAGCACGCCCATGACGACGGCGAAAAGTCCCCAGTGCTCGCGCTGGCCCGGTTCGACGACGGGATTGTCACGCGAGGTGCCGAGTGCCTTGAAGCGTTCGTTGAAGGCGAGGAGAACGAGCGCGCAGGGAAGCGCGGGGACGAGGAAGACCCAGGTGCCGGTAAGTCCGAAGCTGCCGACAAAGGTCGCGCACAGCAGCGGACCGACGAAGAAGCCGACGTTGCCGCCAACGGCGAAGATCGACATTCCGGTGCCCTTGTGCTCACCTGCCGCGAGGTTTGCGAGACGCCCGCCTTCGGGATGCACGAGTGCGATGCCGATGCCGCTCACCATCGCCGAGGCGAGCACGAGCCAGTAGTTACCCACGAAGCCGATGGCCGCCATGCCGAGGCCGGCGAGGAATACGCCGAGCGCCATGAACCACGGACAGGGATGGCGGTCGCCGAGCCAGCCGAAGAGGGGTTGGATGATGCCGGACGCGATGTTGCTGGCGAAGAGCAGCATCGTCGCCTCGAGGTAACTGTAGCCGGCGCCTACGACGAGGAAGGGGAGGATGGCCGAGAGCGCTCCCTGGTTGATGTCGGCGCACAGGTGGCCGAGCATGGTCAGGTAGTTCGCGAGCTTGTCACCTTCGGGTCGTGCCATGAGGTCGCGCACCTATGCCGGATCGGCGGCGTTGAGGCGCAACGCGCAGGCCTGCAGCTCGTCGGCAAGTGCGGGCGTGATGGGTTCGGAGAGCTCGTCGCCGGCCTGCAGGGCCTCGTCGAGCGCGAGCATGCGTCGCACGAAGGCCTCGTTGTCGGCGTCGAACATGTGCAGCTGGCGTGCGGCGGCGAGACCGGCGTCGATGTCGTTGGATTGCGCGACGCGGCGCAGGTGCAGGATGACGAGGTTTACCGAGCCGTGGAAGCGACGCTCGATGGGAACTTCGGTCTGCGGCATGCTGGGCTCCTTGGTGACGGGGTCGTGGATCGTAGTGTAGCGCGTTACGTGGCGCAGTGGGACGGATTCGAGCGAAAGGGATGTCCGCCGGAACTCCGAGACCTAGTCGTTCCGGTCGTACGCCCCTTTTGCTCGCTCATGGTCCGGGACTTTCGACCGCATGCCGAACAGGTGACGTTCGCTTAAGGAGCCCCGATGCCGCATACCTCCGTGGGTAAAAGAAGGGAGCCGCACGATGCGGCCCCCTTGGCGTCGAGATGTATGCGAGGATGCTAGAGCGTGAAGTGCTCCTTGCCCTCGAAGACGTCCATGGCCTCCTCGACATCGTAATCGCCGAGCGTGATGGCACTGATGGCCTGCGTGAGGCGTACGGCCTCGTCGAGCGAGCGCATGTGGATGTTGCGGCCCGTGGCGTTGCCGACGGCGCCGCCCACGTGGATCTGGTCGTAGAGGCTCGAGAGGAACTCGCGCGCATCGGCCTTGGAGCCGCCTGCGCACACGAGGCCCGTGCGGCCGGCTGCGCGGCTCGCGACAGCCAGGAGCTCGGCACTCGACTTGCCATCGGCCGCGGCGGGCGGGTTGACCTTGACGAAGTCGGCACCCAGGCACAGGGCGACGCCGGCGGCACCGGCGATGAGGTCGGCGGCCTTCTCGTCGGTGACGGCCTCGCCACGCGGATAGATCCACAGCACGACGAGCAGGCCCTCGGCATGTGCCTCGGCGATGAGCTCGCCAGCCTCGGCCAGCATGTTGGCCTCGTACTCGCTACCCAGGTAGATGGTGTAGCCCAGGCCGACGATGTTGACGCCCGCTTCGCGCATGGCGAGCACGGCCTCGAGGTCGTAGAGCTGCGGGGAGTAGGGATCTTGCTGGGCGGTCTTGACCAGGTTGGTCTTGGAGTTCATCTTCACCAGGTAGTTGATGTTGGGATAATCGCGCGCGTACTGGGCGATGAGGCCGCGCTGGCCGGCGAGGACGCCGATGGTGCCCTGGTCGCCGATCTGGAAGAGATGCTCGGGATCGCCGTCGGCCGGGTCGATGCCCTCTCCATGAAAGTCCTTGTTGAGGTGCTCGATTTTCTGGTCGCAGGCAAAGAGCATGAGGCGTCCCGTGCCACGGGTGGCGGCCATGTAGTTATCGATGTAAAGCTCGACGGTCTCGGGCATGACGTCGGCGGGAACGCGCACGTCTTCACGGGTGATCTGGGGCATCGTGAAAGTCCTTTCGTTGGGCGGCGAATGCGATGGCATCTCGCCAAAATGCTTTGCCCTCCATTGTAGCACGGGTGATTAACGCAGAGGAGCATGCACCAGAGCTCAGAAACCCACTCGCTCTGATCGCATGCCCTTCTGCGTCTTTCCGGCTATGCAGGTGTGATGGGCGTCCGGCTCTATGCGAGTGCAGGATCGACCCAGCCGTTGGTGATGGGCCACGCACGGTCCCTGGTGAACGAACGGCCGAGTACGTGCGGCGCGATCGGCTCGCTACGACGCTTGTATTCGTTGGCCTGGACCGTCTTGAGCACCGTCTCCACGAGCTCGGGGTCGAAGCCGGCCTCGATGAGCTCGGCGGCACCCATCTCGTCTTCGATGTGCGCCTCGAGAAGCTCGTCGAGCTTGTCGTACGGGGGCAGACGGTCGATGTCGCGCGCGCCTTCGTAGAGCTCGGCGCTCGGTTCCTTGTCGATGGCGGATTGTGGGATGACGGCATTGTGCGTGTTACGCCACTGGGCGAGCTCGTAGACCTCGGTCTTGTAGATATCGCCGATGGGGGCGAACGCGCCGGCCGTGTCGCCGTACAGCGTCGAGAAGCCCATTGCCGCCTCGGACTTGTTGCCGCAGTTGAGCATGAGCCATCCGTGGCTGTTCGCGATCGTCATGAGCTCGACGGTACGCACGCGAGCCTGGAGGTTTTCGGCGGCCAGGCCGTCGACGCTGCCTCCGCAGGCTTGCGCCAGCACGCGCTCGAAGGCTTCGAGCGGACCGGTGATGGGAATGACGTCGCAGGTGATGCCGAGGTTTGCGGCGAGCGAGCGCGCATCGGACAGTGACGCCTCGCTCGAGTAGGGACCGGGCATGGCGACGCCGTGGACGTGTGCGGCACCGAGCGCATCGACCGCGATGGCGGCGACCACGGAGGAGTCGATGCCACCGGACAGCCCGATGACGATGTCGGTGAAGCCGTTCTTGTGGACGTAATCATGGGTGGCGATGACGAGTGCGCGCCAGACGATCTCGCGAATGTCGAGCTCGACGGCGGGGCGCTGCTGCACTTCGTGGACGGCGCCAGGTGCGGTGTCGAAGACGAAGAGGTCCTCCTCGTCGATGGGGGACGCGTGCATGAGGCTCCCGTTGGGCGCCGTGACCGTCGAATTGCCCGCGAAGACCACGGAGTCTGCCGCGCCGCACTGGTTGGCGCTCACGACGTGCGCCCCGCATTCGCTCGCAAGCGCGGAAAGGGGTCGCAGATCGCCGCGGGCGGCGGGTGCCGCCATCGGGTCGCCGAAGGCGTCACGGTTCATCTCGACGAGTACGTCGACGTTGGAAAGCTCGGTGTCGGGTTCGAAATGGCCGTCGAAGAGCACGGCGATGTTGCAGTCCGCGAGCTCGATGACGGGCACGACGTCGCTTTCGAGCAGCTCGGGCGCACCGAGCGACTCGAGCGAGCGCTCGCCGGCGAGGAAGAGCTCGGGAACGATGGCGAGCGTATCGGCATCGAGCTCGTTGACGCTCGCGCAGGAGACGAGCGCGGGGATGGGCGAGGTCATGGCGAAGGTGCGCAGGTGCTCGTGCGCGTCCTCGACGAAGGCGTGGGAATCGACGAGCCCGGCGATGTGGGCGCCCGTGAGGGAGCCGGCTCCGAAGACCACGAGGTCAGCGTCGGCTGCCGCGGCCCGACGGGTATAGTCGAGCATCTTGTCCATGTTGCCCGACAAGTCACCGACACGTGGGTTTACCTGTGCGACTGCAATGCGCATGCGTTTCTCCCTCGATAGAGTGTGAGCTTACAGGATACCATGAGGGTGCATGCGAGGGCTGCTCGGATGCGCTAGGGTTCCCTGATGGCCTCTGCCGGCAGATACCCCTTCACGCTGTCGAAGATGAGGTCCTGGTACACGACGGCGCCCTCGGGGCGCAGGTGCTCGTGATCGTCCCACAGGTACTCGCTCGCGTGTCCGTTGCACGCGGCGTACCAGTCGATGACGTGCACGTTGTCGTACCTGGTCGCGAACTCATTGATCATCGCGTTGTTGACATCGGTCATGATCTTCTCGTTGTAGACGTTGACGAGGAAGATCTGCTTGTCCGGCCCCACGAGCTCGTACATCTTGTCGAGTTCGTCGCCTTCGAGCACGAAGTTCGAGAAGCAGGCGAAGATGACGACGTCGCCGACGACGCCTTGCGCCTCGTAATCCTTGTAGACGTCGCGTGCCTGCCAGAACCAGCGGCCGATGTAGCTGTCCATGAGGGCGTTGGTGTAGTGTGAGTAGAACTCGTCGGCCGAATCTCCCGGCACGGAGTCGCCAATGAGCAGCGGATCGCGTATGCGCGCGAGACGCTCGGCCTCGGCGAGCTCGGCGGCTTCCCGATCGGCCTTGGCCTTGAGGTAGTTGGCAGCCGCCACGGCGTTGCCGATGACGCCGTTTTCGGGCTCGTAGCTCGGCGGCGTATCGTAGAGTTGCATGGCCGAGCCTACCGCCGCGCCCGTGCTCTTGATGGCGTCTTGCGGCACTTGGAACTCGTCGGGAATGAACGCGCAACCACCTACGGCGATGGCGAGCGTCAGCAGGCTCGCAAGTGCGGGCGCGATCACGCGCGGCTTGCGCAGTTCGAGGCCGTTCGACCTGCGCTTACGCCATTTTTGCAGCGCCTTGCCGATCGCACCATGGCGTATGGGGTTTTCCACGAAGGTATAGGACAGCGCCGAGACCGTGAAGGTTATGGCGAAGACGGCGAGGACGAACCACCAGGTATAGTCTCCGGGGCCGTTGAGCGGCTTGAGCAGCAGGATGACGGGGTAGTGCCACAGGTAGATGCCGTATGAGCGCTGGCCGATCCAGACGAAGGGCTTGAGGCTCGCGAACTTGGCGAGCCGGCTGCGCGGGTGCACGAGCACGGCGATGAGCACGGCCGTGAGCACCGAGCAGATGACGATGCCGCCGTGGTACATGAAGCCCGAGAAGCCGTCGATGAAGGCCATCATGCAGATGATGCCGGCCAGCGAGAGCACGCCGATGACGTCGAGTAGGTTAATGGTGCGCGAGGGCACGTTGCGGGTTCCCTGCTCGGTGAGGGCCTGGCCAGGCCAGAACAGCGAGAGCCATGCGCCGATGAGAAGGGAGCAGGCGCGCGTGTCGGTGCCGTAGTAGACGCGGGTGGGGTCTTCGAGCGGATTGTAGAGCACCCACATGAGCGCCGCGGAGATGACGGCGAGTATGAGGCAACCGCGGCGGATGACGTTCTTGCTCGCACCGAGCTTGCTCACGAGCAGCAGCAAGATGGGCCAGACGAGGTAGAACTGCTCCTCGATGGCAAGTGACCAGAAATGCGTGAGCGGCGAGGGATCGCCGAGCGACTCGAAGTACGACAGGCCGCGGAAGACGTACCACCAGTTCTGGAACCAGAACAGCGACGGGCCGACGTCGGGGCGCAGCTTGGTGAGCAGGGGATGGTTGAACAGGACGCAGAGCGCCGTCACGACGACGACCGCGAGCACGATGGCCGGGAACAGGCGCCGCACGCGACGCAGCCAGAATTGGGGGAGGTTGACGGTGCCGGTCTCCTCGAGTTCGGCCATGAGCAGGCCGGTGATGAGATAGCCGGAGAGGACGAAGAAGACGGTGACGCCGAGCAAGCCGCCAAGCGCGAACTTGAGGTCGAGGTGATAGCAGATGACGGCGATGACGGCGAGCGCGCGCAGGCCGTCGAGCGACGCGATGTAGCGCTTCTTCACTTTTTTGGGTGCGTTTTCGTCGCCGCGCCGTGCCGTCAATGTCCCTCCATCTCTCGAGACGCAATATATAGCGCGCGCGGGGGAAGGTGCAAGGGTCGATGGGATATCGGGAGGAAGACAGACGAACGAAGACCAAGTGAGGCACATTGGGTGAGACAACGTCCCTGAGTAACTGTCTCATCCCTCCCGGCGGGTTTTGTCCGGTCGGCCATATCGCTCCACTTTTCAGTTCGCGTACGAATCGGATTTTTCGCGGCCCATGTCGCAGGGGCGTAGTAGGATATTCGGTATTCGAAGCCGCACGCGATTGATTTTGGAGCGCCCGTGTCAGACAAACTCCGAACCCAGCTCGTCGACAACCTGCTTTCCGTCCTGGCCTCGCTGGATACCGAGGACGAGGTCTACGACTTCCTGCTCGACCTGTGCACCGTCCGCGAGATCACGGAGATGTCGCAACGCCTCGAGGTCGCCCGCCTGCTCGCTGATGGCCAGAGCTACGTCTACGTGCAAGACGTCACCGGGGCATCGGCCACCACCATCAGCCGCGTCTCCAAGTGCCTCAACTACGGCAGCGGCGGTTACGAGCGCGCGCTCTCTATCATCGAGCACGCCGCCGACGATGGCGAGGAGTAGCCATGGCCGAGCAGGACATCCCCGCATTCGAGCAGATCAAGGCCGCGAGCGAGGGCAACGGCCCCATCCCCACCTCGTGTCGTGACGCGGGCACCTTCGTGCACCTGCACGTGCATACGGAATACTCCTTGCTCGACGGCGCGACGCGCATCAACGAGCTGTGCACGCGGGCCAAGGAGCTCGGTATGCCCGCCGTCGCCATCACCGATCACGGCTACATGTACGGCTGCGCGGAGTTTTACCAGGCGGCCGTCAAGGCCGGCATCAAGCCCATCATCGGCTGCGAGATCTACTTCACGCCCGACTCCACGCTCTCGCGCGACAAGCGTCCCGAGCTCTATCACATGATCCTGCTCGCCAAGGACAACCGCGGTTACCGCAACCTCATGCGCATCGTTTCGGATGCCGCCACTGAGGGCTTCTACTACAAACCGCGCGTCACGCTCGAGGCGTTGCGCAAGTATCATGACGGCATCCTGGCGACCAGCGCCTGCATCGCCGGCGTCATCCCCAAGTCCATCGACCGTGGCGAGTACGAAATCGCCAAGGAGTGGGCGCAGACCTTCATCGACATCTTCGGCAAGGATGATTTCTACATCGAGCTGCAAAACCAGGGCCCCGAGATCGTGACCGACAACGGCATCAGCCAGCCGCGTCTCAACGACGCGCTGTGCAAGCTCGCCGGCGAGATGGGCCTCAAGGTCGTCGGCACCAACGACTTGCACTACCTCAGGCAGGAAGACGCCTACACCCAGGACCTCATGCTGTGCATCGGCATGGGCAAGTTCGTCAGCGACGAGAACCGCATGAAGTTCTCGAACGACCAGTTCTACCTCAAGAGTCCCGAGGAGATGGCCGAGGCGCTCAGGGAACATCCGGAGTGCCTGGCCACGACGCTCGAAATCGCCGACAAATGCAACGTCACGCTCGAGTTCGGCAACATCATCCTGCCGCGATACCCCTTCCTCGAGGAGGGCCAGACCAACGAGTCGCTGCTGCGCGACATGTCCATGGAGGGCCTCAAGCGCCGCTATGGCGACCCATTGCCGCAGGAGGTCATCGACCGCTTCGAGCACGAATACGAGATCATCTGCTCCAAGGGCTTTGCCGCGTACTTTCTCATCGTGCAGGAGTTCGCACGCTGGGCCAAGCAGGAGGGCATCGGCGTCGGTCCCGGCCGCGGTTCGGCCGCCGGCTCCATCATCAGCTACGCGCTCGACATCACGACGTTCGACCCGCTGGCAAATGACCTCATCTTCGAGCGCTTCCTGTCGCCCGAGCGCACCGAGATGCCCGATATCGACATGGACTTCGATGACGAGCGCAGGCTGGACGTCATCCAGCACTGCCGCGACATCTACGGTCCCGAGCGCATCGCCCACGTCATCACCTACGGCAAGATGAAGGCCAAGCAGGCCGTCAACGACGCCGCGCGCGTGCTCGAGTACCCGGTCTACGTGAGCGCCGGCATCTCCAAGATGATTCCCAACGACCCCAAGATGACGCTCGAGCGTGCCTTGGCAGAGAACCCCGACCTGCGCAAGCAGTACGAGAGCGATCCGGACACGGCCAAGATCATCGACGCGGCCAAGCGCCTCGAGGGCATCACCCGCGGCGAGGGCGTCCACGCCTCGGCCGTCATCATCTGCCGCGACCCGGTCTACGATTACGTACCCACCAAGCTCGACACCAAGGGCGGCATGATCATCACCCAGTACGATGGCGTCATGACCGCCAACATGGGCCTGCTCAAGATGGACTTCCTCGGCTTGCGCACGCTCACCGTCATCTCCAAGGCGCTGGCGAACATCAAGGCTAACCACGGCATCGACATAGACCTCGACGCCATCGACATGAAGGACCCGGCGATGTACGAGCTGTTCGCGCGCGGTGGCACGGCCGGCGTGTTCCAGGTCGAGTCGCCCGGCATGCGCGTACTGCTCAAGAAGATGCGCCCGGACTGCTACGATGACATCGTCGCCGTCATCGCGCTGTACCGCCCCGGCCCGCTGGGCGCGGGCATGGTCGACGACTTCGTCGACCGCAAGCTGGGCCGCAAGCCCGTCACCTACTACGACGACCGCCTCAAGCCCGTGCTCGAGAGCACCTACGGCACCATGGTCTACCAGGAGCAGGTCATGCGCATCTCGGTCGTGATGAGCGGTTTCACCACGGGCGAGAGCGACAAGGTGCGCAAGGCCGTGGCCAAGAAGAAGATCGCCCTCATGCGCGAGGTCGAGCAGAAGTGGGCCGACGGCACGGTCGAGACCATGGAGGACCACTGGCTCAACGGCGCCGAGCGCAACGGCTATTCGCGCAAGATCGCGCAGACCATCTGGGACGATGTCCTCAAGTTCGCCGAGTACGCGTTCAACAAGTCGCACTCGGCCGCCTATGGCATCCTCACCATGCAGACGGCCTGGCTCAAGGCGCATTACCCCAACGAGTACATGGCGGCCGTGCTCTCCAGCTACACGGGCAAGACCGACAAGATCGTCCACTACGTCAACGCGTGCAAGCAAGACGGCATCGCCGTGTTGCCGCCAGACATCAACCAGTCCCGCGGTGATTTCACGGCCGTTCCCGAGGGCGTGCGCTTCGGCCTGTCGGGACTCAAGGGCGTGGGCGAGAAGGTAGTCGAGCTCATCATCGAGGAGCGCGAGAAGAACGGGCCGTTCACCTCGTTGCACGATTTCGCCTTCCGCGTGCCGGGCGAGGCCTGCAACAAGCGTGTGGTCGAGGCGCTTGTCAAGGCGGGCGCGTTCGATTCGACCGGTTACACGCGCAAGCAGCTCTGGGGCTTCGTGAACGAGGGCTCCTTGCTCGAGCAGGCGAGCCAGCGTCAGAAGGACCGCGAGGCCGGCCAGGTCACGATGTTCGACCTCTTCGCCGAGACGGCTCAGGACGATGCGGGCGAGATGGAAGACGACATCCCCGCGCCCGATGGCATCGAGTGGGATCGCAACGTCAAGCTCCGCTTCGAAAAGGAGTCCATCGGCATCTTCGTAAGCGATCATCCGCTGTCGCCGTACGCGGGCGTGATGGCCGCCAACGCCCACGCGAGCATCGGCTCGCTCGACGACGAGGACGTCTTCCACGATGGCCGCACCTACGATTTCGCGGGCATGGTGGCAGACGTGCAGGTCAAGACGAGCAAGAAGGGCAACAACTTCGCGATCGTGCGCCTCGAGGACATGGAGGCGGGCGTCGATTGCGTGTTCTGGTCCTCGTCGTGGGAGAAGTACCGCGAGGTGCTGCAGTCCGAGGACGAGACGGGCGAGATTCCGGTCATCCACGTACGCGGAAAGTTCGAGCGCAGCGACCGCGGTGCGCAGGTCATCGTCTACGAGGTCGACCAGCTCAGGGCCGACGGTGCGTCTGCGGGCGCGCCGGCGCAACGCGGGCCGTCGGCACTGTCGATTCACGTGCGCTCCGAGCAGTTCAGCAACGAGACGATGCGCCAGCTCTCGGCGATCTTCGACAACTATCCGGGTGCGCATCCGGTCACGCTGTTCATCGAGCAAGCCGATGGCCGCAAGTTTCGCGCCGAGCTCCCGGTGAGCGTCAACTGCGGGTCACAGGAGATGGTCACGCGCGTCGGCGAGCTCGTCGGCTCGGGGGCCGTCGAGCTGAGGTAGGGCTTCGGGGGTCGGACATGGACGCCAGGGCGTAGTGGGGCGCGCAATGGGGTTCCGAGACCCAGTCACCCCGATTGCACGCCCCACTACGTCCTTTTGCGCCACCGACAATCGATGCACAACTGGATACGCAGAGATGCCCGTGTGCCGACGGGCTCGGCGGTGCACTGGGCGGAGGAAGGTTAAAGTAGCTCCTCGAAGCTGTGGATGGCGATGGTCGCGGTGTTGGTCAGCGCATCGAAGGAGCCGGCCACGTCGTTGTCGTAGGTGCCGATGGTCGCGATGCCGCACTCGTTCATCACGCGCAGCGCGTAGAGCGAGTCATCCGCGCCCCAAGCCGTGCTGGTCTGGGCGTCCATGAGCTCGAGCGCATGCTCGTAGATGCGTGGGTCCTGCTTGGAGATTCCCGTTTCCTTGGTCGAGACGATGGCGCGAAACGCGTCGAGCAGCCCGCAGGTTCTCATGCCCGCCTCGAGGTAGTCCTTGGGGCTTGCCGACACGATGCAGCAGGGCACGCCTCGCTCGTCGAGAGCGCGCACGAACGCCTCGACGCCGGGTTTGAGCGTCGCCTCGTGCTCGTAGTAGTCGAGCATCGTCTCGTCGATGTAGGCATGGATGGCGTCTTTGCTGTCCATGACGCCGTACTTCTCGTGAAAGACGCGGGCAACCTCGTCCATGGATGCCGCGCGCATCGCCTCGAGCATCTCCTGGGTGAACTCGACGCCCGAGGCGTTGATGAGGCCGAGCTCGACCCTGCGCCAGGCGATCATCGAGTCGAGCAGGCAGCCGTCGCAGTCGAAGATGAAGCCGCTCGCATTCGCGAATCGGTCAAATGAGACAACGTCTCTGAGCAACTGTCTCATTCGACGCTATGCCCTTGCCTGGTACTCGTCGTAGACTTCCCGGAACGCGCCGAGCGCGCCGCGGATGGTCGCCTCGTCGCAGCAGTAGCCCACGCGCGTCCATCCCTTCGTGAGAAAGCCGTCCGAGGGGACGAGTAGCAGCTCGTGTTGGCGACAGGTCTCGCAAAACGCCTGCGCATCGGGCTCGAGCGCCTCGATCCACATGTAGAACGCACCCTGCGGGTAGATGACGTTATAGCCGATCTCCTTGAGGCCGTCGTAGAGGATCTTGCGGTTGCGGTCGTAGGGTTCGATGTCGATTGGCGCGTCGACGCATTCGGCGACGGCGAGCTGGAAGAGCACCGAGTCGCAGATGTAGCCAAGCGAACGGCCGGCACCGCACACGGCCTTGTAGACATGGTCGAAGTCGGGCATCGTGTCGGGGACGAGCAGGTAGCCGATGCGCTCGCCAGGCAGCGAGAACGACTTGGACCACGAGTAGCAGACGAAGGTCGCGTCGTAGAGGCTCGGGATCCACGCCGGCTCGAGACCGTCGTAGACGAGCTCGCGGTAGGGCTCGTCGCTGATGAGGTAGATCGTGTGGCCGTGTTCGGCGGACTTGGCACGCAGCAGGTCGGCGAGCGCCTTGAGATTCTCGTCATCGTAGACCGAGCCCACGGGGTTGTTGGGCGTGTTGATGATGATCGCGGCCGTCTTGGGAGTGATGGCGGCGGCGATGGCATCGATGTCGAGCATGAAGTCGCTTGCGCGTGCGGGCACCTCGACGGTCACCGCGCCGGCATTGCTCGCCCAGGTCTTGTACTCGGGGAAGTACGGCGTGATGGCGATGAGCTCCTCGCCGGGGAGCACGACGGCCTTGATGGCGATGCAGATGGCAGCCGAGGCGCCAGCCGTGAGATAGAGGTTGCCGGCCGAGTAATGCGTGTCGTAGCGGCGGTTGAGGTTTTGGGCGATGGCCTCGCGCGCCTCGACGAGGCCGGGCGACATCGTATACATGTGCATGGTGCCTTCGCCCTCGTTGACCAGGCGAGCGATGGTCTCGTCGACGATGGCGGGGGAGGGGACGCTCGGGTTGCCGATGGAGAGGTCGAAGACCTTGTCGTCGCCGATCTGCGCCTTGCGCTCGAGGCCGTAGGCGAATATCTCGCGAATCTTGTTGGGTGCGGCGCCCAGTGCGTACATGTCCTCGTTGATCATGAGTGCTCCTTGGTTGCGGATAGCGTGATGGCGCCTAGTGTAGCGCACTCGCGTTCGCGGTGGGTTCAATTTGGCGGGAAGGTGGATGGTTGTTGGTCCGGCCCCAACGCCTCTGCGTCGTTCCGTGACTACTGTCTGGTCCCGCACGTCAGCTTTCGAGGATTGCGTCGACCTTGGCGACCTTGCTCGTCATGGTATCGGTGTGACCGGGGCGGATATCGGCCTTGAGGACGACCTCGGTGCGGATTCCACGCTCGGCCAGCACGAAGGTCGCGTCCTTCACGACCTGCATGATCTCGTCGTATTCGCCCTCTATCTCGGTGAACATCGAGGTGGTGCGCGAGGGTAGTCCCGAATCGCGGATGACGCGGACGACTTCGGCGACGTATTCGGCGAGCTCATCGCCTTCCCCGAAGGGGGCGATGGCGACGGCTACGAGCGTGTTCATGGCTATGCCCCCTCGATGACGAGCGGGTTCTCGGCGATGTCGGCGGGCGTGGCGCGATAGAGCTCGTCGATGAAGGCGACCTTGAAGCTCGCGGGAGCATCCGTCTGGGCGGCCGCGCGGGTGGCGGCGCAGTTGAAGGCGGCGCTTCCGGCAAGCGCGGCGGTGAAGGGGTCGGCGCAGGCGGCATAGACGGCGACGACGCCTCCGAGCGCGCAGCCGAATCCGGTCACCTTCTCCATGAGGGGCGAGCCGCCCCGTGAATGTGCGACGAGCGTTCCGTCGGTGACGAGGTCGACGGGACCGGAAACGGCGACGGCGCCCCTGATGTGACGGGCCAGCGCAATCGCGGCGCTACGGGCCGTGTCGACGCTGTCAGTCGAATCGACGCCTTTTACGCCACCGGTTGCATAGCCGCCTTCGAGGCCCCATGCGTCGGCAAGCGCGATCGCCTCGGACGCGTTGCAGCGAATGATGGTGGGCGGGTTGTCCTTCATGTGCGCGAGGATGCGTCCGCGCACCGCACCTAGGCCGATGCCGACGGGGTCGAGCACCCAGGGCGTTTTGCGCTCGCAGAGGACAGTCGCGGTGCGGCACATCGTCTCCTCGTGGGAGGGGAGCAGCGTGCCCACGTTGACGTAGAACGAGCCGGACATCGTGCCGAGTGCCTCGCCTTCGTCGGGAAGGTACACCATCGCGGCAGAACCGCCGGCCGCGAGCTGCGCGTTGGCGACGAAGTCGATCGTCACGAAGTTGGTGATGGAGCCGGAAAGCGGGGTCGTCGCGCGTACGGTGCGCACGGCGTCGGCGATGCGATCTCGGTACTGGTCGATGTGGGGCATGGGCGGGTCTCCGTTCTGGGCGGGATGTGGGGTTATCGTAGCACAGGGCTGGGGCCTGGGAGGCGCACGACGAGGCTCCGAGACCCAGTCGCCTCGATCGTGCACCTCTCAGGCCTTACGTTTCCATGCGTGCCGTTGTGGCGGGTGGGGTAATATGGGGGCATGGGACAGAAGCCGACACACGAGTACCCGTTCTTCGCGCATCGTGCATGCGCGTACTTTCCCTGTCATGAAGGCGTTGACCTCGACGAGTTCAACTGCCTATTCTGCTATTGCCCGCTCTATGCGCTCGGGTCCGATTGCGGCGGGGACTTCTCGTACACCGACGATGGCGTCAAGGATTGCTCGGCCTGCACGCTGCCGCATGAGGGTGACGCGGGCGGCCGACTCGTCACCGGGCATTTCGAAGAGCTCAAGGAGCTTGCCTCCGACCGCTAGAGCGCGTGGCGCGCCAGGGCGATGCGGCATGCAATCTGATGTGCACGTTTACCCGCCTCGCCACTCGGCAAAAAATAATTAACGCACGTCGATTTTTTCGCGTTAGTTCGCCCGAGGTAACTTGCCTATTTGTAAACTAATGACAGGGGTACGACAGGCGAGACAAGCGGTGCGGTGCAAGTGGGCGAGGGCCTCGACGGCCTGCAGCGTTTTTGGCCGCTTGACGATGGCGTCCTGGGATACGGTGTCGCGGCCTACATGAGCGCCAAGCTCATCACCTGCCGTCTTTACAATCTCCAGTCAAACCAGCTTCTCGCGATGCTCAAGGCGCCGGGCGAGTACGCCGTGCAGTCGGGCAAGGAGCTCATTGCGAGCCTGACGGCCGTGCTCGACCAGCTTTCCGAGCAGGCGGGCATTCCGCTTTCCAAGCTCACGGTCGCCGTCGTGAGCGGCACGACCGCCATGGAGAGCAAGGCGGCGGGCCTCAATCCGGCCGAATTGCAGCATGACCTCGAGGAGGGGCTCGGCGAGTTCGGCCGCGACGTCGAATACATGTTTGCCGGCTCCAATTCCATCGCCGTGGGCCAGGCGTTCTTCGTTCCCTGTCTCAACGCGCAGATTGGCGGCGACTTCTTCTGTAGCCTGCTGGCCATAGACATCCTCGGTTCCGAAAAACCATTGCTTTTCGTCAACGTCGACCCGCATGATTCCTCCAACGTCGTTCTCGCGTATGGCAACAAGGACATCCTGTCGGTATGCGTCGTGCCCGAGGGTGCGAGCGTCACCGATGCGGTGACGCGCCTGCTGGGGGTGTGCGAGGCCGAATACGGGCATATCGAACATGCGCTCGTGGCAGGTGACACCGATGTCGAGATGCCCTTGCAGCTGCGCGATCGCACGCGCCGGGTTGCCGAGCCTGCAATCGAGGGGGCGAGCGCCGTGCTGCTGAGCGAGATGGCCGAAGACGAGCTGTGTCGCATCGTCTCGGCGTGTCAGCTCCTCGAGGTGTAGATTTCTCATTTGCTTTATCACTCTACTGTGGTAGAGTATCGCGAGTTGCGTTATAGTGTGCGGACACGCGATTGAAGGAGAAAGACCCACGATGATTCCCAAGACGCCACGCGGTTTTCGCGATGTGCTGCCCACCGAGGCGGCTTGGCGACGTTCGACGAGCGACGCCGTGTGCGCCCGGTTCGAGCTTTGGGGCTACCTGCCCATCGAGACACCGGCCGTCGAACTTGCCTCCGTGCTCGACAGGGCCCGAAGTCTCGACAACACGGCCGCGCAGTTCACGACGAGCGCCGAGGCGCCGTTTCGCTTCTTTGACAGCGACAGCAACCTCGTCGTCCTGCGCCCGGACGTTACCATTCCCGTTGCGCGCCTCGCGGCGACGCGCCTGCGCGATAAGCCGGGCCCGTTTCGCTTCTACTATCGCGAGCCGGTCTTCACGGAGCGCGCGTCCACGTATGGCCAGGAGCGGCAGTTCACGCAGCTCGGCATCGAGTTCATCGGGCGTGCGGGCTTCGTCGCCGATGCCGAGGTGCTGAGCGTGTGCATGGAGGCGCTCGCGGCAGCTGGCGTGCGCGACTTCACGGTTGCCGTCGGCACCGTCGGCGTGCTCAACGCGCTCGTCCGCGCGGCATGCGATGATGACGTGTGGCGCGACCAGGTGCTGCGCGCCTTTCACAAGTCCGACATGGTCGCGGTGGACGCCCTGAGCCGAGAGTCCGGCGTCAAGCCCGCGTACGGCCAGGCCATCGCCCAGCTTGCCCGCATCCGCGGTGGACGCGAGGCGTTCGAGGCGTGCCGGGCCATCTGCGGGCCGCTCGGCTGCGTCGACGGGCTCGATGACCTCGAGCGTACCTACGATCTCGTCGTGGCCAACACGCAAAGCGGAAGGCTCATCGTCGACTTCTCGATCGTCTCGTCGTTCGACTACTACACGGGGCTCGTCTTCAAGGCGTACGCCCCGCAGGTTCCCGCATCGCTTGCCAGTGGCGGCCGCTATGACACGACGCTTGCCGCCTTCGGGCGCAACGAGCCGGCGGCCGGGTTTGCCATCGGCCTGGAGCGCGTGCTTGCCGCCATCGAGGCGCAGGGCGCAACGCCGCCTGACGTCCGTGCGCAGCAGGTGCTCTCCGGCGATGATCCGTACGAGCTCTTCGCGCGCGCCGCGCGCTTGCGCGAGCAGGGCGTGCGCGTCGAATTGGGTGGTGAGTGACATGGAGCAGAGAAACCTGCGCATAGCCGTTTCGAAGGGCTCGCTCTTTGGCGATGCCGTCGAGCTGCTCACCGAGGCGGGCTTGGATACCACGGGCCTTGCCGATCCGGGCCGACGCCTCATCATCTCGAATCCGGGCGTCGACTTCATCATCGTGCGACCCACGGATGCGCCGGTGTTCGTCACCTACGGTGGTGCCGACTGCGGCATCTGCGGCAAGGATACGCTCGTCGAGGCGGGGCTGTCGGTCATGGAGCTCGTCGACCTCAAGTTCGGCTATTGTCGCTTCATCGTGGCCGAGCCCGAGGAGCGCCGTGGCCTGGCCGAGGAGAACTACGAGCGTCTGGGCGTGCTGCGCATCGCGACCAAGTACCCCAACATCACGCGGGCGTTCTTCGAGGAGAAAGGCGTGCAGGTCGACGTCATCAAGATGCACGGCAACATCGAACTCGCGCCGCTCGTGGGCATGGCCGACCGCATCGTCGACATCACGGCGACGGGCACGACCTTGCGCGAGAACAACTTGCGTATCGTGGACGAGGTCCTCTCGTCGACTGCGCGCTTCATCGCCAATTCCGCATCCGTGCGCACCGACGTGCGCGTGCGCGAGCTGGCCACGCGACTCGAGGAGCTGACCCGCGACCGTGATGTGAGCTTGAGTTAGAAGATGCGGGTTAATGAGACACATTGGACAGGTACATCTGTCTCATTGCATGCAAAGAGACAGATGTACCTGTCCAATGTGTCTCATATGAGGAAGGATATGAAATGAGGACCATCGTACTGGAGGAAGGGCAGAGCTTCGACGCGTCGTTGCTCGAGCGCGATAGCGCCTTTGACGCCGAGGCGCTCAAGGCGGCCACCGACATCGTCGATACCGTGCGACGCGAGGGCGACGCTGCCCTACGCGCGTATTCGGAGCGCTTTGACGGCGTGACGCTTGATGAGCTCGAGGTGAGCGAAGAGGAGATCGACGCCGCGCTCGCGACGGTCGACGAGGAGCTCCTGCGCTCGATCGAATATGCGGCCGATAACATCGCCGACTTCCACCAGCGCCAGCTGCAGCAGTCGTGGTTCACGACGCGTGACGATGGTGCCATCACCGGCCAGCGCTTCACGGCCCTCGAGCGTGCGGGCATCTACGTGCCCGGCGGACGCGCCCAGTACCCCTCCACCGTGCTCATGAACGCGATTCCGGCTAGTGTGGCCGGTGTGGACGAGATCATCATGTGCACGCCGCCGTCCAAGGATGGCTCGGTCAACCCGTATACGCTGGCTGCGGCAAGCGTCGCCGGCGTGGACCGCATCTTTAAGGTGGGCGGCGCCCAGGCCATCGCCGCCATGGCCTACGGCACCGAGACCATCCCCCAGGTCGACAAGGTGACCGGGCCGGGCAACGCGTTTGTTGCGGCGGCCAAGAAGCTCGTCAACGGCGATGTGGGCATCGACATGATTGCCGGTCCTTCCGAGGTCTGCGTGCTTGCCGACGAGACGGCCGTGCCCGAGTTCGTCGCCATCGACCTGATGGCGCAAGCCGAGCACGATCCAAAGGCAACTTGTTACCTAATTACGACCGAAGAGGGCATGCTCGATGACATCGACGCCGCGCTCGACGCGCTGCTCGAGCAATCGCCGCGTGCCGACATCACGCGCGCGTCGCTCGAACATGGGCTCGTCGTCGTATGCCAGACGCTCACGCAGGTCTTCGACGCGGTCAACGTCATCGCGCCCGAACACCTCGAGATCAACATGTCGGACCCGTGGGAGCTGCTGGGTGCGGTGCGCAATGCCGGCGCCATCTTCCTCGGCCCCTGGACGCCCGAGGCCGTGGGTGATTACGCGGCCGGCCCCAACCACACGCTGCCGACCGGCGGCACCGCCGCGTTCTCGAGTCCGCTTTCGGTCGATGACTTCGTGAAGCGCTCCTCGGTGCTGAGCTACTCGTTCGACGCGCTCGAGACCGATGCCGATGCCGTCATGACGATGGCCGCACGCGAGGGCCTGTGGGCGCATGGGCGCTCGGTCGACCTGCGGCTCAAGTTCATGGAGTACGTGACCAACCAACTCGCCGGTGAGGACGATGACGAGCACGAATGCGGTTGCGGGTGTGGCTGCGACCACGACGAGGAGTAGACGCTCATGAGAGAGGTGCGGCGTAGCGCCGACGCGCTCGTGGGGATGTTGCCCTACGACCCCAAGTACAAGAAAAGCAACACGTTGCTTTCTGCGAACGAGAGTCCGCTCAACGTGCCCGACGAGGTGCTCGACGCCGTCATCGAACGCGTGCGCGCGCTCGATTTCAATCGCTATCCCGATCCGCTCGCCAATGCGCTACGCGTCGCGATCGCCGAGTGGCACGGCCTCAAGGCGGCCAACGTGCTCGTCGGCAACGGTGGCGACGAGCTGCTCTACGACATCTTCGTTGCCTGGGGTGGCCCGGGACGTAGCCTGCTGACCTTTCCTCCCACGTTCTCGGTTTACGAGACGAACGCCGTGCTCACGAACACGCAGGTCATCAACATGCCGCGCAACGAAGGCGACTGGTCCATCGACGTGGATCGTGCCTGCGAGCGTCTGGCCAAGGGCGATATCGACATCGTCGTCATCACCAACCCGAACAACCCGACGGGCACGATGACACCGCTCGAGGACATCCGACGTATCCTGGACGCGAGCGATGCGCTCGTCCTCGTCGACGAGGCGTACGGCGAGTTCGCGGACGAGAGCGCGGCCAAGCTGCTCGACGAGTACGAGAACCTGCTCATCTTGCACACCTTCTCGAAGGCGTACCGTTGTGCTGGCATTCGCCTGGGGTACTTCCTCGGCAACCCGAACGTGATCAGCGAGTTCAAGAAGGTGCGCCAGCCCTATTCGGTCGACGCGATCAGCCAGATCGTGGGTGAGGAGGTCGTGCGCAACCGCGCGCTGTTCGACGAGAGCATCGAGCAGACGCGCGTGGAGCGTGACCGGCTCATCGCCGCGCTCTCGCAGATGGACAAGGTGACGGTATACCCGAGCGAGGCAAACTTCGTCATGCTCAAGCTGCCGTTCGCGATGAGCGTGTGGAGCAATTTGGACGAGAGGCATTCGGTGCTCGTGCGCAACGTGTCGGGCGAGAACCATCTGGCCGGCTGCCTGCGCGTGACCGTGGGCACACCCGAGGAAAACGACCGCTTCCTCGATGCGCTCGCAGAAGAGCTGGGTAACTTGGCATATCAGCGCTGACCAGGCGAAAGAGAGATAGGCAATATGGAGCGTATTTCTGAGATAACCCGGACGACCAGGGAAACCGACATCACGATACGGCTTGACCTCGACGGTCGTGGCAAGACCGACATCGACACCGGCGTGCCGTTCTTCGATCACATGCTCGATGCCTTCGGGCGCCACGGGCTGTTCGACCTCACCGTGCATGCGCGCGGTGACGTGGACGTCGAGGCGCATCACACGGTCGAGGATTGCGGCATCGTGCTCGGGCAGTGCTTCGCGCAGGCGCTCGGCGATTGCCGCGGCATCGTGCGCTACGGGTCGATTCTGCTGCCGATGGACGAGGCGCTCGTCATGGCGGCGGTCGACATCTCGGGCCGCGGCCAGCTGCACTACGACGTCGAGATGACCTGTCCGCTGCTCGGCAGCTTCGACGTGACGCTCGCGCAGGAGTTCTTCATCGCGTTGGCCACCAACATGGGCGCGACGCTCAACATTCGCTCGGTGACCGGGCGAAACATGCATCACATCCTCGAGGCGGCCTTCAAGGCGGCGGCTCGTGCCATCAGCGCGGCCGTGGCCATCGACCCGCGCATCGCCGATGAGGTGCCCTCGACCAAGGGCGTGCTGTGATGACGGCCACGATCGCCATCGTCGACTACTGCAAGGGCAATCTGGCAAGTGTGCAGCGTGGCCTTGCCGACGCGGGCTTCGACGCGCGCATCACCGACGTGCCGGCCGACATCCTGGCTGCCGATGGCGTGGTATTGCCCGGTGTGGGCGCTTTTACCGACGCGATGACGACGATGGAGGAGACGGGGCAGGCTGACGCATTGCGTACGGCCGTGGCCGACGGGGTGCCGTTTCTGGGCATCTGCCTGGGGATGCACTTGCTCTTCGACTGGGGAGACGAGGGACAGCTCGAGGGGAGCCGCCTGGCGGGACTGGGCGTCTTGCCCGGTCACGTGGAGCGCATGGCCGCGATTGACGCGAACGGAGTCAAGCACAAGATTCCGCACGTGGGTTGGAACTCGGTCGAGTTCGTTGACGGTCTTGCAGGGCGTGCGGATGTCGCGCGCCTCTTCGACGGCATCGAAGATGGCGGCTACTTCTACTTCACGCATTCGTATTGCGCGGTGCCCGACGATGCGGCCGATCTGGTGGCGACGAGCGAACATGCGCGACGTTTCGCGTCCGCGGTCGCACGCGACAACGTGTTCGGCGTGCAATTCCATCCCGAAAAGTCCTCTCACCTGGGGTTACAGCTGCTCGAGAACTTCGGCAGGATTGTTGAGGGCGCATAAAGCTGCTCAGAATTAGATGTTTTGACTAAGAAAGTTGATTTGACCAAGATACGGGAAGAAACGGCAGGTAGAAGATGATTCTCGTCCCCGCAATCGACATACTCGACGGGCGCGCGGTGCGCCTGAAGAAGGGCGATTACGCGCAGGTGACCGTCTACAACGAGGATGCCGTCGCGCAGGCACGGCTCTTCGAGAATGCCGGCGCGCAGCGCATCCACATCGTCGACCTCGACGGCGCGCGCGATGGCGCACCCACGAACATCGACGTCATCTCGCGCATCGCCCGCGAGACAAACGTCGAGATCGAGATTGGCGGCGGCATTCGCAGCATGGAGACGCTCGAGCGCTACCTGGATGCGGGGGCGACGCGCCTCGTGCTCGGCAGCGCGCTCGTGCGTGACCCGGCGTTTTGCGAGGCGGCCGTGGCGGCGCACGCCGATAACATCGTCGCCGGCATCGACGCCAAGGACGGCATGGTCGCCATCGAGGGCTGGCGCGAGGGAACGTCCACGCCGGCGGTCGACCTGGTGGCCGAGCTCAAGGACCGGGGCATTCACGAGCTCGTCTACACCGACATCGCGCGCGATGGCATGCAGACGGGCATCGATGCGGCTGCCTACGGGCGACTCGCGCAGGTTGCGGGCTTTCCGATCACGGCATCCGGTGGCGTTGCCACGCTGACGGACATCTATGCGCTCGGAGAGCTTCCTGCGGGCAGCATCGACGGTGTCATCACCGGGCGCGCCATCTACGAGGGCGCGTTCACGGTCGAAGACGGCATCGCCGCGTGCGAGGAGGCGAGTGCACGATGCTGACGAAGCGCGTCATTCCCTGTCTGGACGTGAAGGACGGGCGCGTCGTCAAGGGCGTGAACTTCGTCAACCTGCGCGATGCGGGCGACCCGGTCGACCTGGCCAACGCATATGACGAGCAAGGCGCCGACGAGGTCATCTTCCTCGACATCACCGCGACGCACGAGGAGCGCAAGACGACCATCGCCATGGCATCGCGTGCAAGCGAGGAAGTGCACATTCCGTATGCCGTGGGCGGTGGCTTCAAGAACGTCGCCGACATGCGGCAGATGATCGCCGCGGGTGCCGACAAGGTGTCGCTCAACTCCGCGGCGCTGGCGGATCCCTCGATTATCACCGCCGGGGCGCTCGCGTTCGGTAGTCAGGCAATTTTGGTCGCTATCGACGCCAAAAGGGCCTCAGATGGCTCGGATAGGTGGACAGCGTACGTGCACGGTGGACGCAAGGATACGGGTATCGACGCCATCGAATGGGCCCGCGAGGCCGCGCGCCGTGGCGCCGGCGAGATCTTGCTCACGAGCATGGACTGCGACGGCTCCAAGGATGGCTTCGACATCGCGCTCACGCGCACGGTCGCGCGCGCGGTGGACATCCCCGTCATCGCGAGCGGTGGCGTGGGCAAGCTCGAGCACTTCGCGCAGGGCATCATCGAGGGCGAGGCCGATGCCGTGCTCGCGGCCAGCGTCTTTCACTTCGGCGAGCTCACGGTGCGCCAGGTGAAGGAGTACATGGCGAAGCAGGGGATACCCGTGCGGCTGTGAGATGTCCGCATGAGGTGGCGGTGTCGCGTTCAGGATTCAGGAGACCATTCATCCTGAACGCGACACCGCCACCTCGAATATGCCATGTCATCCATACGGGTATACTGCTTTGCCATATAGGAAAGGGTTAGGGAAAGGAAGGCTTCACATGTTAGTTGAAGGCAAAAACGCCGTCGTGACCGGCGGGACACGCGGAATCGGTCTGGCCATCGTGCGCAAGCTGCTCGAGAACGGCGCGAATGTCGCCGTTGCCGGCTCGCGTATGGAGACGGCCGAGGCTGCCGTCGCCAAGCTCATCGAGGAGGATGCGGCGCTGGCTGATCGTCTTATCGCGATCGCTCCCAACCTCAATGACCCCGATGCCGTCGCGGCGGCATTTGACGAGGTCGTGAGTGCCTTCGGGAGTCTCGACATCCTGTGCAACAACGCGGGCGTGAGTTCGCGCACGCCGCTCGTCGACTATACGGTCGAAGAGTTCGAGCGCATCGTCGACCTCAATCTCAACGCCGTGTTCGTCTGCTCCCAGGCCGCGGCGCGCATCATGATCGAGCAGGGTGGCGGCGCCATCGTCAACACGAGCTCGATGGTGGGGCGCGACGGGCAACCCGCCGGTTGCGCGTATCCGACTACGAAGTTCGCCGTCAACGGCCTCACGCTCTCGCTTGCCCGCGAGCTTGCCGGCAAGGGTATCCGCGTGAACGCGGTTGCTCCGGGCGTTACGCACACCGACATGGTCGATGCGCTGCCCGACGAGGTCATCAAGCCGCTCATCGCGACGATTCCGCTTGGCCGCATGGGCGAGCCCGAGGACATCGCCAACGGCGTCGTGTTCCTGGCAAGCGATATGGCGAGCTACATTTCCGGCGTCGTGCTTCCGATCGACGGCCTGGCAAGGACGTAGGGCGGGAACAGCAAGGTTGACGATGACAGAGCGGGATAAGCGGACAGGTCGTTTGTCCCGCTCGACTAGCGCACGGTGACGCCGGCGAAGCGCTCGGCGTTGTGCCAGAGCATGGCGTCAAACTCCTCGTCGGTGAAGTCGAGGGCGCGGAAGGCCTCGTACTCGCTGATGGGACTCCACATGGGGTGATCGCTCCCCCACATGACGCGATCGACGCCCCACATGCGCACGAGCTCGGCGGTGTGACGGTCGCCCATGATCGGCTGCGAACTCGAGGTGTCGATGAAGAGGTTCTCGTATCCCCCCAGGTGGTCATATCCCTGGTCGTAGATGGACCAGCCGCCAAAGTGCGCGGCATCGACCACGAGCTCGGGAAAGGCGTCGAGCACGCGCGCGAGTCTACGCGGATGCGAGAAGTCGTGTCGGTAGTCGCCGGTGTGGATGGTGATGGGCAGACGGCCGGCGATGATCTCGTAGAACTCCATGAGGCGCGGGTCATCCGTATCGACCATCTGCGTGTCGGGATGGATCTTGAATCCGTGCAAGCCGAGCTCTATCACGCGGTTGACCTCGGCTTCCTTGTCCTCGAAATCGGGATGCATGGTGCCGAACCCGATGAACTCGGGATGCCGGCGCGCCTGGTCGGCGATGAAGTCGTTGATGCTGGTCACGGCATGTGATGTCGTGGCGACCGAGTGGACGATGAAGTGCGTGATGGGGGATTCGTTCGTGCAGGCGAGTAGCGCCTCGGGCGTACCGGGGGAACAGGCGCCTCCGTCGAACATCTCGACGCCGTAGAACGCGCCGACGGCATCGACTGCCTTGCTTGCGATCTTCTCCGGATATATGTGCGCGTGTGCGTCGATAACTGCCATGGTTTCCTCCTCCAGCGCTTGCCATCCTACCCCAATCAAGAAGTTTGGGGAAGATAAAAGGCGAAAAGTCGGGTAATGGACGCTCCAGACAAGTGGCTATTTTAGACACAGCGACCAGAATAGGAAGGGGACGGGATGAGACAGCGTCCCTGAGCAACTGTCTCATCCCGTCCCCTGTGCCATCATGTACACTGACCCCATGGAACGCACACGTCACATCCACCAGATCGAGCCGGTCTTTGACGAGTGCTCGCGCATTCTATTGCTCGGAACCTTTCCCTCGCCCAAATCACGCGAGGCTGGCTTCTTCTACGGTCATCCGCAAAACCGCATGTGGAGGGTGCTGGCCGCCGTATGTGGCGAGGACGTGCCACAGACCGTCGAGGAGCGCCGGGCGTTTCTGCTACGCAACCGCATCGCCATGTGGGATGTGCTCGCGAGCTGCGCCATTAGGGGCGCTTCGGACGCGAGCATCCGCGATGCCGTGCCCAATGACCTGTCGCGTATCCTGGATGCGGCTCCCATCGAGCGTATATACGCGACCGGCGCGAAGGCCCACGAGCTGTACCGACGCTATCTGGAACCCGTATACGGACGCGAATGTACGCGCCTTCCCTCGACGAGCCCGGCCAATGCGGCGATGGGGCTCGACGAGCTCATCGAAGCGTATCGGATGCTGAGAGGGTGAGGAAGCGTTCGATTTGTCATTTCGGGCGAAGCGAACGTGGTGAGCAGAGTCGAGAAATCTCTTTCTTGGGGGATTTTGACAGCGGAGTAGGTGGTCCCGGATGAGACAAATGACCTGTCCGCTTGTTTTGTCAACAACAGGCACCAGTTGATAATGAGACAGATTGGTCTGACCAGACTGTCTCATGCGAGCATGTCGAGGGCCCATTGGGCGGCGATGGTCGCACCGGGCGCGAGCACGCTTTCGTCAACCGTGTAGTAGCAGCTGTGCTGCGGATGCGTGGCGCCGATATCGGGGTTGTTGATACCGGCGAAGACGAAGACGCCGGGGACGTACTGCAGGTACTCCGCGAAGTCCTCGCCCGAAAGCGTGCCGTGATACGACGCGAGAGTTTCCTCGCCCAGCGTCTTGTCGATGGCCTGTGCCGCGACACGGGTCACGTCCTTGTCGTTTACCACGGCGGGGTTGCCGGGCGTGTACTCGATTTGGATGCTCGCGCCATATGCGCTGCCGATGCGGCCGCCCATCTGCGAGAGTCTCTCGGCGATGAAGTCGCGCGTCTTCTTGTTCCACGTGCGCACGGTTCCGGTGATATAGGCGCTGCCGGCCATGATGTTGCGGGCCGTGCCGCCGTGAATCTCGCCGACGGTGACGACGACGGGTTCGAAGGGCGACGAGCGACGGCTCACGAGCAGCTGCAGCGCATCGACGATCTCGCAGGCGACGACGATGGCGTCCAGACCCTTGTGGGGCATCGATCCGTGGGCGCTCACGCCTTCGATGTCGATGCGGAACCAGTCGGTGTTGCCCATGCGACTGCCCGGCTCGGCGGAAAACGTCCCCGCGTCAACCTCGCTCCATACGTGCTGACCGAAGATGGCGTCTACGCCGTCGAGCGCGCCGGCGGCGATCATGTCGCGTGCGCCGATGGAGATTTCCTCCGCCGGCTGGAAGATGAGACGTACTTCCCCATGCAACTGATTGCGCATATCCATGAGAATGCGCGCGGCGCCGAGCTGCATGGCCATGTGGCAATCGTGGCCACAGGCATGCATGACCCCGTCGTTTTGCGATGCGAAGGGCAGTTCGGTTTTTTCCGCAACCGGTAGCGCATCCATGTCGCAACGGAGCGCGACGCGCTTGGCGGGATTGCCCTCGTCGTCGTAGGCGCCGAGTGCCTCGCCTCGTATGGTCGCGATGATGCCGGTGCCGATGAATTCGTCACGCTCGTCGCGCTTGTCCTCGGGACGTGGCCCGACAATGCGCTCATAGGGAATTCCGAGCTCGTCGAGGTGTGCGCAGATGTAGTCGCTCGTGGCATGTTCCTGCGCCGAGAGCTCGGGATGCTGGTGGAAATGGCGCCGCAGGGCGATGATGTCATCGGCGTAGCGCTCGCCCAGCTCGCGGGTGGTTTGCGCTGTATCGTGCGTATCGGGCATGATGGCTCCTTCATCGGAAATCGCAGCCCTATGATACAGCGATTGCGGAATGCGCACGAATGAGACGAAACGACCCCGCGACTTTTGTCTGCGAGACAGTCACGCACCCGCAATCCTTGGCGCTGGTCCTTATCCCAGCAGCTTCGTGAGCTTTCCGTTGGCAATGAGCGTGACCTTGCGCGTCGCGCGCGAGATCGCGGTGTAGAGGCGGTGGCGCGCGAGCGTCTCGTCCGGATAGCTGCGCTGCTGCACGTCGGGCACGATGACCTGATCGAACTCGAGACCCTTGGCAAGGGCGATGTCGAGCAGCACCACGCCATGATCGGGTATGGCCTCCTTGCGAGCTGGAATGACGATGGGAAGTCCTCCGAGCATGTCCTCGAGCTTGGCCATGCGGCGGGCGTCCGGTGCGATGATCGCCGCCAGACAACGGTCCTCGAGCGCCTCCTCGACCGCCGCGCGCAGTTGTGCCGCGTAATCGATATCGTCGGCGCATTCGATGATGACCGGATCGGTTCCCGCCGGCTGGACGGATTCGACCCGCACGCGTTTCTCGTCGTCGAGCAAGCTCGTGAACAGGGCCGTTATCTCCGGCGATGAGCGATAGCTCGTCATCAGGTCGCAGCTTTCGATCGAGCCGCAGGCACGCTCGAAGACCTCGCGGATCTCCGCGAAGCTCGCCGTGCCTTCGCGGATTGCCTGGTTCTCGTCGCCTAGCAGCATGAAATGCGCCTTGCCAAAGTAGCGGGCCAGGCACATGAGCTGCGCGGCGCCGTAATCCTGCACCTCGTCGATCATGACGTAGCGCGCATGGCGCATGCCACCACCGACGAGCGCGAGCTTGAGGTACAGCCATTCGACGGCGCTCAGGTTTTCCGAGCCGGTCAAGCGCATGCCAATCGCATCCAGGCGCAGCCAGCGCCCCTCCTCGATCTCGTGTTCGACGCCCGCGTAGCGCCAACGCAGAAAGCGCTCGGTGTAGCTCGCGAGCTCGGCCTCGTCCATGTCGCCGACGAAGACGTTCTCGCCGAAGCACTCGATCTGCTCGGCATCGGAAAGGTCGCTGATCATGTCCTGGTACTTCTCGGACTTGGCCAGCCGCTTGATGCGTTGTTCGAGACGACCCAGGAGGTCGTCGATGACCAATGCGCTCTTGCGGGCTCCCGTGGGAAGGTTCTTGAGTTTGCTCCACGCGCCATGCGCCTGGGCGGCCGTGATGACGGGTTCGCCTTCGATGCGTATGTCGGCAAAGTCGCCCTGCTTGAGCGCGAAATCCGGGAGTCTCTCGTCGATGGAGCGCAGTTCGCCGGCACTCACGTCGCGTCCCATGTCGCGGCTGCCCAACCCCAGCCCCGTCATGAGGGATTCGAACGTGATCGATGACGGGTTGCTCTCGCCCATTTCGGGCAGCACGTTTTCGATGTAGCGCTGGAACACCGGGTTGGGCGTGACGAGGAAGACGTCTTCGGGGCTGAGCGTTTCGCGGTGCCGGTAGAAGAGGTAGGCGATGCGCTGGAGCAATACGGATGTCTTGCCGGAGCCGGCGATGCCGCTGACCAGCAACGCCGGTACGTCCTCGTGGCGGATGACCTCGTTTTGCTCCTTCTGGATGGTCGCCGTGATGGCCGACAGGCGCGATGAGCGGTCTTGCGCGAGCGCGGCGAGCAGCAGTTCGTCCTCGATCGCGACCGTCGTGTCGAACATGGCCCTGAGCTGGTCGCGCTCGATGTCGAACTGGCGGCGCAGCTTGAGGTCGCATTCGATGACGCGGCCGTTGGCCTCGTAGCTCGTCTTGCCGTTTTCCTGGTTGTAGTAGACCTCGGCGATGGGGCTGCGCCAGTCGACGATGAAATGCCGGTAGTCGTCATCGGTCATGCCGACGTTGCCGATGTAGACGTCCTTGGGCTCGCTGCCGGGCTTGAATTGGAGCGTGACCTTGGCGAAGTAGGGCTGCTTGAGGAGCAGCTGGGCACGATGGAGGCGCTCGGTCGTGACGTCGGCGGCGATGTTGTAGGTGTCGATGATGCGGTTGACGGCCTCGAGCTCGGCCATGGTCTCGACGTGAATGTCGGCATCGAAGTCGAAGTTCAGCTCGTCGGTGATGAGGTCCTTGTCGGTGGCGACCTCGCTTAGGATGCCCGAGAGCTGGCCCTGCAGGTCGTGCTCGATATCCTGGAGCTTTTCGTAGGTCGTGCTCAGGTGCGTTTGCTCGGCTTCGAATGTCTTGTCCATGATGTCCCTTTGGTGTTGGTGGTGTGTGCGGTATCGCGATGAGACAGTTGCTCAGGGACGTTGTCTCATTCTTCAGGGAATGAGACAACGTCCCTGAGCAACTGTCTCATCGCCCCGGCCCGGCGGCAACTGCCTCATCGCGGCAGCATCCGTCTCGCTTTCCTGTGGTCCAATCGAAACATGGCATTCAATTGTACTCGACCACGGCGGGTGTGACCATGCCGAGATGCTACCATGTGCGTATGGATATGACGCTTGCCATAGTGACATGCGTGGTGTTGCTCGTCGTCGCGATCGCGGTCGTGACCGTCATTCTCGTGCGCCGCCACCGCAGGAGTCGCGAAATCTTCCTCAAGTTCGATACGATGGCCGGGCCATGTCGTGTCTTCACCGTCGAGCGCAAGGAGGGGCTCGTGCGCATGATGAACGTGGCGGGCACCATGCAATCTGGCACGTATCTAGACGATGACACGTACTGTGACCTAGCCTTCTCGTACACGCGTGACTACGATTGCATGTTTCTCGCGGGTGTCCCCGTACGTGACGTGCTGGTCTTGGGTGGCGGCGGCTATTCGTACCCCAAGCACTTGATCGCGCATCGACCCGAGACGTTCGTGACCTGCGTGGAGATCGACCCCGTTGTCACGGCGATCGCGCGACGGTACTTCTTCCTCGACCGCCTGTTCGAGGAATACGACCTTGACGAGACCGGGCGCCTGCAACTCGTGGAGGGTGACGCGCGGGAGTTTCTCGAGCAATCCGACGAGCGTTACGACGCGATCGTGAACGACTGCTTCGCCGGCATGAGCCTTGTCGAGAGCCTGGCGACACGCGAGGCCGCGCTGCTGTATCACAAGCACCTGCGCGAGGACGGCGTTTACCTCTCCAACGTGATTGGCGCGGTCGAAGGCCCGCGCTCACGTGCGATGCGCCGCATACTACGCACGCTCGCAAGCGAGTTCGCGCACGTCTACGTGTTGCCGGGGCAACCCGCGGCGCTTTCCAACTGCGATAACAACGTCGTCATCGCCACCGATGGTGACTGGCGCTTCCCGGGCGCAATCGAGCTCGAGGCATGGGAGCTCGCGGGCGCGGAGGTGCTGCTCGATGCGACTGCCGCTGACGAGGACTGGACGGTTCCGACGGCGTAGCGCAACTGCGTCCTAAGCTTGAGACTTGCGTGGAGAGACCGCTGCAAGGAATTTGCGTTTTCCTAGGCTTTCCGGACCTGGCGTGTCGAAAAGCCACGTTTTCCTAGTCCAAGTGAAGATTTTTCGCTAGGAAAACGCAAAAACGTGCAGATGCCGGCTGGTCATGCTAGGAAAACGCAAATAACATGCAAGCGAGCCTGCAAAAGCGGGCAAACGCTTCTCGAGGGACGGCTACAGGCGCGCGGCAACGGCCTCGATGAAGCCCTCGGTGCTGAGCACGGTGGGGTCGGGTAGCGAGGTGATGCGCGCGAGGTCGCCGGTCATCTGCCCGTCTTCGATGCAGGACAGCGTCGCATGCTCGAGCCTGTCGGCGAAGGTAACGAGCTCGCCGATGCCGTCGAGTTCGCCGCGCTTGCGCAGGGCCCCGCTCCACGCGAAGATCGTCGCGACGGAATTGGTCGAGGTCGGCAAGCCCTCGAGGTGCTTGTAGTAATGCCGTTGCACCGTGCCGTGTGCGGCTTCGTACTCGTAGTAGCCATGGGGGCTGACGAGCACGCTCGTCATCATCGCGAGGCTGCCGAAGGCGCTCGAGACCATGTCGCTCATCACGTCACCGTCGTAGTTCTTGCAGGCCCAGATGAAACCGCCCTCGGACTTCATGACGCGCGCGACGGCGTCGTCGATGAGGGTGTAGAAGTACTCGATGCCGGCTTGCTCGAAACGCGTGCGGTACTCGGCATCGAAGATGTCGGCGAAGATGTCCTTGAAGCGGTGGTCGTAGATCTTCGAGATCGTGTCCTTGGTCGAAAACCAGAGGTCCTGGCCGATTTCGAGCGCGTACTCGAAGCAGCTGCGCGCAAAGCTCTCGATGGAGGCATCGAGGTTGTGCTGACCCTGCACGACGCCGGGGCCGGCGAATTCGTGCACCAGGGTGCGCACCTGCTCGCCGCCGTCGGCCGGCGTGAAGACGAGTTCGACGCTGCCGGGGCGGTCGATGCGCATCTCGGCGTTCTTGTAGACGTCGCCATAGGCGTGACGGGCGAGCGTGATGGGCTTCTTCCAGCAGCTCACGCAGGGTTCGATGCCCTTGACGACGATGGGGGCCCGAAAGACGGTGCCGTCGAGCAGCGCGCGGATCGTGCCGTTGGGGCTCTTCCACATCTGCTTGAGACCGTATTCGTCCACGCGCGCGGCATTAGGCGTAATGGTTGCGCATTTGACGGCGACGCCCAGGCGCTTGGTCGCCTCGGCGGCATCGATGGTGACCTGGTCGTTCGTCTCGTCGCGGTGCTCGAGGCCGAGGTCGTAGTACTCGGTCTTGAGGTCGATATGCGGAATGAGCAGCTCCGATTTGATCAGCTGCCAGATGATGCGGGTCATCTCGTCGCCGTCCATCTCGACAAGCGGGGTCTTCATCTCGATTTTGCTCATGTCTCTTCTCCGGTGTCCGGTTGCGTGATGCGCCAGGAGGTCAGGTTCCTTGGCGCGTTTGCGTGCATTGGCTGCTCATTGTAGCGGTAATGGGCACGGCGTGCGCGGCAGATGGGCTATAGTTAATCGCATGGAAATCTTCGGCGACACCCTCATGTTTGGCAGCGTGCGCTCTGCGCCCGACGACATTGACCTTGGCGATCTCGAGGTCAAGACGGGACAGGACGCCATCTTCGCGATTTCTGAGGTCATGGAGCGGCAGCGACGCGAGGTCGAGGAGCGACGTGCGCGCGAGGAAGGGCGCTGCAGCGAGCCGCGCCGCGAAGTCGCAGCCGATGGCGTGGTCTGGGAATACGTCGTCGTGGATGACGCGTTTGCTCGCATCACGGGCTGCGCGTTACCGGATGACGGGATGCGCGAGCTTGTGGTTCCCGGCGAATTGGGCGGTCTTGCGGTGCTCGAGCTGGGCGCCGGGGCCTGCGAGATGCTCGAGGGCGTCGAGAGGGCCATCTGCGCCGACTGCATCGAGGCCATCGGTCCGTCGGCGTTCAGGATGTGCCGCGATTTGCGGGTTCTCGTGCTTCCGCGCATGACGACGCGTTTCGATTCGAGTTGGATTAACCAGTGCCGCAAGCTCGAGGAGCTGGTGCTCCCCGGCATGCTCGAGCGCGTGGGTCCCGAGGTCTTCGAGGTGGGCGAGCTTGCGCGGCTCACCATCGGCGTGGGGACGACTTCGGTGGAACCGGGTGCGTTTGCGAACAGCCGGCTTGCGGAAGTGCATGTCGCTTCGGGAAATCCGTTTTTGGCAACTGATTGCATAAGCGTCTTCGAGCGCGTGCGCGTGGGCGAAGAGGACGGCGGGTTGCGCCTGGCCGCGGTTGCCGTCGCGCAGGACGAGTACGAGGTCCCGGCCGACTGCGTCGAGATCGGCGCCAAGGCCTTTGCGTGCTGCAGTGGATTGCGGCGTGTCGTGCTGGGCGCTGGCGTACAGGCGATTGACGCACATGCGTTTGCGCGCACGGGGCTACGCGAAGTCGAGTTGCCGCCTGGCTTGCGGCGTATCGGCAAGCGCGCGTTCTTCCGCTGCCGTGAGCTGGAAAGCCTCGAGCTGCCCGGAGGCCTGCGCGAGATAGGCGAGGAGGCTTTTGCGCAGACGGGCCTCGCAGGGCTGCGCGTGCCCGCGAGCGTGCGGCAGCTCGCCTGTGATTGCGTGCGCGGAACGGACGTGCGCTGCAGCGGCGACGATGCGACGCTCGTCATCGAGAACGGTGGGCCGCTCTGGCTCGACGGGCATGGCGTGCTGTACGCGAACGAGGACCCCACCCGCGTCGTGGTCGGCGCCATGGACCCGAACCTTGTCGAGTACGATGTCGCAACCGGTTGTGAGGCCATCTGCGAGCGTGCATTCGCGAACATGTCGCGTCTGCAACGGGTGGCGTTACCCGAGGGTCTCGCCGAGATTGGCGACGGCGCCTTTCGCGGCTCTCGCGGTCTGCGCCAGGTTCGTTTTCCCGAGACCCTGCGCTCGATTGGCGACGAGGCGTTTCTCGATACGGCGCTCGAGGGCGTGTACCTTTCCGCGAACTTCGAGCATCTGGGCGAGCTTGCGCTCGCCACGGCAGGCACTCGCGACCTCAACGGCGCGCCTACGCTCACCGACGTGCGAGTCAATCCCAATTGCGCGCGCTTCTATCACACGGGCGGCTTGCTGTGCGAGCGTGTGGATGGAGGCACATCGCGTGTCATTCTCTATGATGGCAGCCGCTCCGATGTCGTCATTCCGCGCGAGGTCGATACGCTCGCGCCGTTCTCGTTTGGCAACGCGACCAATCTTGCGGCGTTGTCCATCGGCACGAACGTGCGGCACATCCAGACCCGCGCCCTCAACGTCAATTGCCTCATCGAGCATGTCCACGTTGACTTCGTCGAGCCCATCGAGGACCATTCGTGCATTGACCTGCATTTTCCCGTCACCTTTCGCAGTCTCAACGAGATCGTGCGCGGGTTCAATTCGATGACGTACCTCAATCCCGAGGCCCTGCTCGCGCGCTATGACGCGTGCGTCGTCAACATGCACGACTACGACGCGAAGAGCATGGCGCCCATCGACCTTTACGGCCAGCTCACGCGCATCATCGGGCGGCTACGCGATCCGCTGTTCCTGAGCGAGAACACGCGACGCATGTACGGGCAGATTCTACGGGAGAACCTCGTGGAAATGTGCGTCGCGGCAGCCCGGCACGACGATCGCGAGAGTGTCGACGCGCTGGTTGAACTGGGGTATCTCAATCGCGAGACGCTACTGCCGGTGATCGATGCGGTCGGCGCGTTGCGGGATGCGGCGATGACGGGATACTTGCTCGAGCTACAGCGTGCTCTTGCGGGTCGCGGCCTCGATTTCGAGTTGTGAGGCGGTCGGCGCGATTCCAGACGGCTCGCGTGCAAGTTTTTTGCGATTCCCTAGCCTTGATTCCCCCCTTTGCAAGCTCGTGTGTTGAAAAACTACGTTTTCCTAGCCTGTTTGAGGCTACAGCGTGGGAAAATCACGTTTTCCTAGGGTTTTCAATCGAATAATCCTAGGAAAACGCAAAAAACGCGCAGATACCGCGTCCGTTGTCGATGCCGCCGGCGGTCAGGGGAGTACAATGGTGCGAACTGCGAGCATGAACGCAGACGCGAAGACGAAACGAGGAATCCGTGTACGACAATCTGGAAAGTCCCGGACGCAATGACGAGTGCTGGTGCGGCAGCGGCAAGAAGTACAAGAAGTGCCATCTCGAATTCGACCGTCACCTGCAGGAGCTACACGATGCCGGCGAGATCGTCTTGGGTCGCGATTGGCTCAAGACGCCCGAGGAAATCGAGGGAATCAAGGCATCGGCGCGCGTCAACATCGGTGCGCTCGACTACGTTGCCGAACATATCGGTGCCGGGACGAGCACCGAGGAAATCGACCGCTGGGTTTACGACTACTGCATCGAGCATGGGGCGATTCCCGCCGACCTCGATTACGAGGGGTTTCCCAAGAGCGTGTGCACCTCGATAAACGAAGTCGTTTGCCATGGCATCCCGAGCGAGGATGACGTGCTCAAGAGTGGCGATATCGTCAACGTGGACATGTCGACGATCCTCGATGGGTACTTCTCGGATTCGTCGCGCATGTTCTGCATCGGTGACGTCGATGACGAGTGGCGCCGCCTGGTCGACGTCACGTACGATGCGGTGCAGGCCGGCCTTGCGGCGGTGAAGCCGTGGGCGCATCTGGGCGACGTGAGCGCGGCGGTCAACAAGGTTGCGACCGACGCGGGTTTTTCGGTGGTCGCCGAGTTTGGCGGGCATGGCATCGGTCTGGAATTCCACGAGGACCCGTTCGTGAGCTTCGTGGCGCAGGCGGGGACGGGGCCAATCCTCGTGCCGGGCATGTGCTTCACGATCGAGCCCATGGTCAACATGGGCAAGGCCAAGATCGACATGAACGATCCCAACGGATGGACCGTGCGCACGGCTGACGAGCTGCCTTCGGCGCAATGGGAGGTGCAGATCGTCGTCACCGATGATGGGTACGAGCTGCTCTGCTGGTAGATACGGAGTGGGACGGTTGCTCGTTCGCCGTTGGCGCTTCGGTCATGCAGGCAATAAGAAAGGGACCCCGCGGGGTCCCTTTCCTCATGTTATGTAGCCGGTCCTATGCGCCGATCGCGGCGATGAGGAAGAAGCAGGCGATGACGGCGATCGAGGCGATGTAGCCAGCGGTCGTGGTGAGGATGATCTCCTTGAAGCCACGCTTCTTGGGCGTGACGGGGGAGCCAAACTGAGCCTGCATGGCGGACTTCTCCAGAGCCTTTTCGGGGTTGAGCAACATGATCCCATCCTTGTCTCTCAGCGACGCGTTGCCGCAGAATTTCACACTTCCTGCGATGATAAGGCTTCGGGGAAACGCGCGCAAGGGCATGTCGGTGGAGAGACGCCGACCCGCGAATGAGAGATTTGCTCCGGGCGAATTTCCCGTTTCATCGCGAGTCGAGGACCTGCTGGGCGACGCGAACGGAGGCGGCGGCATCGGCAACGTAATGGTCGGCCCCGATGCGCTGCGCGTAGTCCTCGGTGAGCACGGCTCCGCCCACCATGATCGTGACGTGCGGGGCCTGCGCGCGCAGAAGCTCGATGGTACGCTCCATCGCGGGCAGCGTCGTGGTCATGAGCGCGGAGAGGCCGACGAGTCGCGCGTCGCTTTTGACGACGGCATCGACAATGGCCTGCGGCGCCATGTCGCGGCCAAGGTCAATGATTGTGAAGCCGTAGTTCTCGAGGAGCATGCGCACGATGTTCTTGCCGATGTCGTGGATGTCGCCCTCGACGGTCGCGATGACGATAGGCAACTCATTGCTTTGCGATGCGGACGACTGTGTCTTCGCATTGGCTTCGCGCAGCACGTCGAAGGCGGATTTGGCGGCTTCGGCTGACGCCATGAGCTGGGGCAGGAAGATGCGGCCGTCATCGTAGCGCTCGCCGACTTCGTCGAGGGCGGGTGCGAGGACGTCGCCGGCGATGGAGGCCACGTCGCTGGTCACGAGCAGCTCGCGTGCCGCCCCGGTGGCGGCTTCGCGCCGGCCGGTGAGGATGGCCTCGCGCAGGTGGGAGGCAGGACCGGCGTTGTTTCGAACGGAGTCGCCGTTGGGCGGCGTGGTGGAGAAATCTCCTCCGCTACGACTACCGGAACGCAAAGGGCGAGATCTCTCGATTTCGCTCGCTACGTCCGCTTCGCTCGAAATGACGACACCCTGCATCGCGTCCACGTATTGCAGACATCCGGCATCTTGTCCGTTGATGACGCGAAAGGCGGCGATCGCCTCGCGGTAACGCGGCTCGAGCGGATTGATGATCGGCAGGTCCAGTCCGCTGGCAAGCGCGGCCGTGAGAAAGCTCGCGTTGAGAACGGGACGTGCCGGCAAACCGAAGCTCACGTTGGAGACGCCGAGCACGCATCGTACGCCGAGCCGTTCCCTGCACGCGCGCATGGCGGCGAGGATCTCGGGGATTTCGGGTTGGTTGGTGGCGGCGGCCATGACGAGGCAGTCAATCGCGATGTCCTCGCGGCGTAGGCCGGCATCGAGCGCGGCGTCGACGATGCGCCCGGCAATCGCGACGCGCTCCTCGGCGTGCGCGGGAATGCCGTTCTCGTCGAGGGTGAGCCCCACGATCGTGGCGCCATGGCGCGCGGCGATGGGTAGGACGGTTGCGAGGCTTTCGGCCTTGCCGTTGACCGAGTTGATGAGCGGACGCCCCGCGTACGTGCGGCAGGCGGCCTCGAGTGCGGACGCATCGGACGAATCGAGCTGCAGCGGCACGGGCACGGTTGCCTGCAGGCGTTCGCTGACGGCGCGCAGCACAGCCGGCTCGTCGAGGCCCGGAACGCCCACGTTGACGTCCAGGATCGCGGCGCCTGCCTCGACTTGCCCGACGGCTTCGGAGACGATGAGGTCATAGGAGCCATCGACGAGCGCTTCTTTGAGCCTTGGCTTGCCCGTGGGGTTGATGCGCTCACCGATGACGGCGATGTCGTCGCTTCCAGGAGCGAGCTCGACGAGCGATTGCGCGCTCGTCACGACGAACGACGGGCGGTATCCCGCTTGCCCGCCGCGCGTCTCGCCGTCCTCGTCGATCAGGCGGCGCAGGGCCGCGATGTGCTCGGGCGTCGTCCCGCAGCATCCTCCGATGACGCGTGCGCCGGCTGCGAGGATGCCGCGCATCGCCTGGGCGAACTTCCCGGGGGTCACGTCGTAGACGGTCGAGCCATCGGCATCCATGCGTGGCAGGCCGGCATTGGGCTGCACCATGAGCGGGCAGCGCGCGTAAGGCGCCATCTGCGTGACGAGCGGGGCCGTCTCGGCGGGGCCGAGGGAGCAGTTGATGCCGACGGCCGAGGCGCCGAGCGCGGATAGCGTTGTGGCCGCGATCGCCGGCGTCGTGCCCATGAAGCTGCGGCCATCCTCTCCAAAGGTCATCGTCGCGAAGACCGGCAGGGGAGTGTTCTCGACGCAGGCGAGCAGCGCCGCCTTGGCCTCGAGCAAATCGGCGAAGGTTTCGAGGAAGATGAGGTCGCAGCCGGCCTCGTGAGCCGCGCGGGCCTGCTCGGCAAAGATGTCGTAGGCCTCACCGAAGGAGAGCGGGCCCAAAGGCGCAAGCAGCTTGCCGGTGGGACCGATATCTCCGGCAACCAGTTGCGCACCTGTCTCGCGTGCGATGCGCGCTGCGGCGGCGTAGAGTTCGTCGACGCTCGCGTCGGCCCCGGCGAGCTTGAGGCGATTCGAGCTGAAGGTGTTGGTCGCGATGCAGTCGCTTCCCGCTTCGACGTAGCGGCGCTGTAGCTCGCGGATCTCGTTCGCATGCGTCAGGTTAAGCAGGTCGGGAACCTCGTGGACGCGCGCGAGGCCGGCTTGCTGGATGAGAGTGCCCATGCCGCCGTCGCACAACAGCGGCGCGCGGCCATCGATGACGCGCCCGAGCAAGTCGTTTGCGATTGCGAGTTTTCGGGAAGCTGCCATGTCCGCCCTTTCAGATCGTGGGTAGATGATACCGCAAGATAGGACATGGGCTTCGTGTCGCGAGATGGAGTGCGCGAGAGTTCCGTTGCCTTGAATAATTGCACCTTACGCGTGAGGGTCTGGCTTCAGGCCGACTATGGCCGTGACGCTCTTCATCGGCGTCATGAGATGCGAGCTACCGGCGTGTATCCCGAGCAACTTGTCGGCATCGATCGTCTGGAGGAAGGCGTCTTGCAGCTCGAGTGTCAAGTCGCCGAAGCCGGGACTGAAGCGCTTCGTGGGCACGAGACCGGCCTCATCGGCGAGTTCGGCGATGCGCTGCGATGCGGCCTGTGCGGCCTCCTCGGTCATTGACGAGGCGCATGCGTCGAAGAGCAGCGCGTCGAGCGGACTCGTGGCCTGCAAGCGCGCGATCATGCGCTCGCCTTCCATGCCGAGGGTGACCGCCAGCAGGCACGCGAGCGGACAGCCATCGAGGTGGCGGGCGATGTTGTGGCCGGTCAGGACGAGAGTGTTGCCTGCGAGCGCGATGCCGTCGGCGCGGCGCTCGAGCGCGAAGCTACGGGCGATGCCGCGCGGCCAGGCGATGGATTCGCAGAGGCGAATGGCGTCTTGGAAGCGGTCCGCGAGTTCGTCGGTGAGCTCTTGACCGCGCTGCCCGAGGTACTTGAGGGCACGGAACTCGTCGACGTGGCAGTCGAGTGCCTCGGGGCCGAAGCGCACGATGCCCAGCGCCTCCGTGCTCCCGTCAACCGTGACCATGGCCCGCTCCCTCCCGTTAATGAGACAGTTGCTCAGAGCAACTGTCTCATTATGTGCCGGCGCCTGTTGTTAATGGGACAGCGTGGTCAGGCCACTTGCCCCATTCGCCTCATCCTCTGGCGCCGTACTGCTCGTAGTAGGCGTCGAGGGCGGCCTTCACGTCGTCGTCGATGACCACGCGACCGCCGCGCTCCTGGTTATGCAGGTAGCCGATGACCTCGCCCATCGTCACGATGGCGCTGGTGGGGAAGCCGTACTTCTCGCTCACCTCGTCGATGGCGCAGATCGTGCCGCTCGGGCCGACCTCCTGGCGGTTGAGCGAGACCATGAGCCCGACGACCTCGACGTCCGCGATGCTGCGCAGCAGCGGGTACGTCTCGTCGATGGACTTGCCCGAGGTCGTCACGTCCTCGACCATGACGACGCGGTCGCCGTCGTGTAGCTCGGCGCCGAGCAGGATGCCCGCGTCGCCGTGGTCCTTGGCCTCCTTGCGGTTGGAGCAATAGCGCGCTTCCTTGCCGTAGAGCTCTTGTAGGCCGATGCAAGTCACGACTGACAGCGGGATGCCCTTGTACGCGGGCCCGAAGACGATGTCGAAGTCCAGGCCGAAGGCGTCGTGGATGGCCTGTGCGTAGTAGAGGCCAAGTTTATGCAACTGGTTGCCGGTAACGTAGGCGCCGGCGTTCATGAAGAACGGGGACTTGCGCCCGCTCTTGAGCGTGAACTCGCCGAACTTGAGCACGTCGGAATCGACCATGAAGTCGATGAACTCCTGCTTGTAGGCTTCCATGATTCTCCTCGTCTTCCCTGATAACGAGACAATTGCTCAGAGCAACTGTCTCACTCTGTCATGCTGTCCCTAGAAGGAGAGCTCCTCGATACGACGCATGGCCTCCTTGGTGGCCTCGGCATCGCCGAAGGCGGTGAAGCGGATGTAGCCCTCGCCCGCCGGGCCAAAGCCCGCGCCCGGCGTCGTGATGACGCCACAGCGCTCGAGCAGGATGTCGAAGAACTCCCACGAGCCGATGTCGCCGGGAGTCTCGCACCAGACGTAGGGGCTGTTCACGGCTCCGTAGACCGTGTAGCCGCACGCCTCGAGCGCGTCCTTGATCACGCGGGCATTTTGGCGGTAGTAGTCGATAGTCTCCTCGACCTGGCGCGCGCCTTCGGGCGTGTAGATGGCCGCCGCGCCCCTCTGGATGACGTAGCTCGCGCCGTTGAACTTGGTCGTCTGGCGACGGTTCCACATGGCGTTGAGGCTCTGGCCGTCGCGCACGAGCGCCTTCGGCACCACGGTGTATCCACAACGTGCGCCCGTGAAGCCGGCGGTCTTGGAGAACGAGCGGAACTCGATGGCGCAGGTCTCGGCGCCCTCGACCTCGAAGATGGAATGCGGCACGCCCTCTTCGACGATGAAGCGCTCGTAGGCCGCGTCGAAGAGAATGACGGAGCCGTGCTCGTTGGCGTAGTCGACCCAGGTCTTGAGCTGGTCGCGCGTGAGCACAGTGCCGGTGGGGTTGTTGGGCGAGCACAGGTAGATGAGGTCGACTGGGGTTTCGGGAAGCGCCGGGCAGAAGTCGTTTGCCGCGGTGGTGGGCATGTAGACGATGTCGGTCCAACCTTCCGCGCTCTCGTCGTAGAAGCCCGCGCGTCCGGCCATGGCGTTGGTGTCGACGTAGACGGGGTAGACCGGATCGCATACGGCGACGCGGTTGTCGATGGCGAAGATGTCGCCGATGTTGCCGCAGTCGCTCTTGGCGCCGTCGGAGACGAAGACCTCGTCGACGGAGATGTTCACGCCGCGCGCCGCGAAGTCATGCTCGACGATGGCCTCGCGCAGGAAATCGTAGCCCTGCTCGGGGCCGTAGCCGTGGAAGGTCTCTGCATGCGCGAGGTCGTCGACGGCGGCGTGCATGGCCTCGACGACGGCGGGTGCGAGCGGGCGCGTCACATCTCCGATGCCCATCTTGATGAGCTTGACGTCGGGATGGGCCGCGGAAAAGTCGGCCGTACGATGGGCTATCTCGCTAAACAGGTAGCTACCGGGGAGTTTCTGGTAATTCTCGTTGACTGTGGCCACGAGGGGTCCTTTCGTTGAGAGCGGATGGTGCGGTTCGCGCGGACAGGTGCATGCGCGCGTAACTCAATAGTGTACAACGAATGAGACAAACGACCTGTCCGCTTGCCTCATTTTCTGATGAGGCACTTGGGACCGGAGCCGATGAGGTCGGTACGCCCGGCCTTGACGAGCGCCTCGCGCACGAGCTTGCGGTTCTTCGGGTCGCGGTACTGGATGAGCGCGCGCTGCATCGCCTTGTCGTGCGGCGATTTGGCGACGTAGACCGGCTGCATCGTGCGCGGATCGAGGCCCGTGTAGTACATGCAGGTCGAGATCGTCGAGGGAGTGGGATAGAAGTCCTGCACTTGCTCGGGGTTGTAGCCCATGTCGCGCACGAACTCGGCGAGCTCGACGGCATCGGCAAGCGTCGCGCCGGGATGTGACGACATGAGGTAGGCGACGAGGTACTGCTTGAGGCCGTACTTCTTGTTGAGACGCTTGAATTCGGCATCGAAGCGCTTGAAGACGCCGATGGGAGGCTTACCCATCACGTCGAGCACCGCATCCGAAGCATGCTCGGGGGCGACGCGGAGCTGTCCGCTCACGTGGTGCTTGACGAGCTCGCGCATGAAACTCGGATCATCGTCGAGCAGCATGTAGTCGAAACGCAACCCACTGCGTATAAATACCTTCTTCACGCCGGGCAATGCACGCAGCTTGCGCAGCAGGGCGAGGTAGTCGTCGTGCGTGACGCGCAGGTTTGGGCATGGCGTAGGCGACAGGCAGCGCCTGTCGACACAGGCACCGTGCTTGAGCTGCTTTGCGCAGGCGGGTACGCGGAAGTTGGCGGTGGGGCCGCCCACGTCGTGGATGTAGCCCTTGAACGCGGGGTCTTCGGTCATGAGCTTGGCCTCGGCGAGTAGCGACTCGTGGCTACGCGCCTGGATGATGCGGCCCTGGTGGAAGTTGAGCGCGCAAAACGAGCAATCGCCCATGCAACCGCGATTGCTCGTGAGCGAGAACCTCACCTCGGAAAGCGCGGGCACGCCACCGGCTTGCGCGTACGAGGGATGCGCGTTACGTGCGAAGGGCAGCGCGTAGACGGCATCCATCTCGGACATCGAAAGTGGCTTGGACGGTGGGTTTTGCACGACGAAGACATCGTGCGGATACTCCTCGACGAGGATGTGCGCGGAAAACGGGTCGAGGTTTTCATGCTGAATCGCAAAACCGGTTGCGTATTTCCGGGAATCCGACTGCATGGCCTCGAAGCTCGGCAGAATGACCGCGTCATCGGGTAGATGGTCGAGCGAGCGCGCCTTGTAGACGGTGCCGTCGATGAAGCTCAGGTCATGGACGGAGAGACCGCTGGCCAGGGCATCCGCAATCTCGATGATGGATCGCTCGCCCATGCCGTAGGAGATGAGGTCGGCGCCCGAGTCGAGCAGGATGGAGCGCTTGAGGGAGTCCGACCAGTAATCGTAGTGCGCCAAGCGACGCAGGCTCGCCTCGATGCCGCCGAGGATGACGGGCGTCTTCTTGTACGTGCGGCGGATGAGGTTTCCGTAGACGACGCAGGCGTGATCGGGGCGCAGACCAGCCTTGCCGCCGGGCGAATACGCGTCCGAGCGGCGGCGCTTCTTCGCGACCGTGAAGTGGTTGACCATCGAGTCCATGTTGCCGGCCGAGACGAGGAAGCCCAGGCGCGGTTCGCCGAGCGTGGTAACGGACGCCGGATCGCGCCAATCGGGCTGCGCGATGACGCCGACTCGGTAACCGTGGGCCTCGAGCAGCCGCGTGATGATGGCCATGCCGAAGGAGGGGTGATCGACGTAGGCATCGCCGCTCACGTAGACGAAGTCGAGCTCGTCCCATCCGCGCTCGAGCATCTCGGCGCGGCTCGTTGGCAGGAATGCAGCTGTCACGGCGGGCTATCCCTCGTCGTCGGGCAGTTCGAAGGTGATGAAGTCAATGAAGTCGTAGTGCTCGTAGCGCTTGTTGATCGCCTTGATCGCGTCGGCCCGCGTGGCGAGGCGGTCGAGTATCTCGCGTCGGCGGCGGAACGCCAGACGGCCGAGCGTGCCGTATTCCTCGCGCAGCGCGTCGTATTCCTTGACGTAGGCCATGATGTCGTCTTGATACTCGGCGATGATCTCGTCGTTCGTCTCTTCCTGGTCGCCGGCCTTGGCGTCTTGGGCGGCTGCCATGAGCTCGGCGTGCTGGCGCGTGAGGTAGTTGATGTCGGTGAGACGCTGGCGTAGCTCGGCCTCGAACTTGTCGAGCTCGCCGGCCTTGGAGCGCGTGAAGGGCGACATGACCTTGCAGAATCGTGCCCAGAAGGACTCCATGAGCTGCTGCAGGGCGGTGACCTTCTTGACGAAGTCCCTTCCGAGCAGGCCGACCTCGCGGCGGATGTTCTCGTGCTTGACCTGGTCAAAGACCTGCAGGGCCGCCAGTTCGCCCGCAAACTGCTGGCCGAGCATCTCCTCGCGCTCGGCGACGTGCTCGGGGTCGTAGGTGCCCGAGCCATCCGGAGAATAGGGCGTGTCGCCAAGGACGGAGATTTCCTCGCCGACCTCCTTGACGAGGTCGAGGAACTCGAGAATGCGCACGACGGTGTCGTCGACGCTTTCCTTGCGACGACGCAGCGATTCCGGCAGCGACTTGTAGGCATAGCGCTCGGCGGCCGTCATCGCGGGCCTGTCCAAGGTGTATTTGCCTGATTTCCGCTGCTCTGCGGGCATCTCTTCTCCTTCGCGCATCAGTCATCCCATTCTACGCCCCAAAGCGGGTGTCGGTAAATGGGGATTTCCGCGCTTGGGTGCAGAGAGACGGAGGATGGGAAAATGAGACAGTTGCTCAGAGCAATTGTCTCATTTGCTGGTACCGGCTGATGCGACGCGGTTGCTGATGTAGACGCCGAGCAATCCCGCGAGAACGCCGATGACGGCGCCGGCGAGCACGTCGGTGGGGAAGTGCACGAAGAGGTAGAGACGCGAGAACGCAATCGCGATGGCCGCGACCCACGCGGCTACCTTCCAGCCGCGCGCGATGGGGGCGCGCGTGAGCACGGTGGCTGCGATAAACGCCGTGAGCGTATGACCCGAGGGAAGCGAGTACCCGCTCGGCGGGGCGATGAGGAGCACGTAGCTGGGGTCGACGACGAAGGGACGGGGGCGTGCCAGGAGCTCCTTGACGCCAAACTCGCAGATGACCCAGGTGATGCCGAGGGTGACGAGTAGCGTGAGGCCCCATCGCCGCGTCTTCGGGATGATAAGCAATACGATGCCTACCACAATCCAGATGAGGCCATGGTCGCCGCATGCGGTGATGACGGGCATGAGCGCATCAAGAAACGGGCAACCGATCACCTGCTGTATGCCGTAGAGTATGGCAAGGTCCATGCGCGTCCTTTCGGGATGATTGCTGGCATTGTGCCACATGAGTCGGCTAATTGAAACGGGGCACGGGGGATGTGCGTCTAGGCTCGATGTGGGACAAATGGACAGGTCATTTGTCCCACCTAGCGTACATCATTATTCTGCGCGTGGTACCATTGTCGCCACGAAACCACGAGACGGGAGCATCCATGTACATCTCCGATTCGTACCTCGAACAGCTCATCCGCGAGGACGTGCCCGACATCGACCTGACCACGCACCTGCTGGGCATCGGCACGAAGCCCGGACGCATCGAGTACTTCACGCGCAGCGAGGCCGTCGTCTGCGGCACCGAGGAAGCCGCGCGCATCTACGGCATGCTTGGCGACGTGCGCTGCGAGTTCGAGCCCTCGGGCACGCGTCTTGCGCCCGGCGACGTCTTCATGCGCGTATGGGGCGAGGCCGCGACGCTGCACATGGGGTGGAAGTGCTGTCTCAACATCTTCGAGTACTACAGCGCACTGGCGACAAAGACGCGCACGATGGTCGATCGCGTCCACGAGGCCAATCCGCGGTGCGAGGTGCTGACGACGCGCAAGCGCATGCCGGGCACCAAGCCGCTGGGGACAAAGGCGCTGCTCGTGGGTGGGTCGTTTCCGCATCGCCTGGGTCTTTCGGAGACCGTACTCATTTTTGCGCAACATCTTGCATTCTGCGAGGGAGGCATCGAGGCCCTCATCGCCGACATTCCCGAAATCAAGGCGCGTTGCTGCGAGAAGAAGCTCTTCGTCGAGGCCGATGCCGCCGATGCGCGCAGGTTTGCCGAGGCGGGCGTCGATGGCGTCCAGCTCGACAAGGTGCCCGCACCCGAGCTCGTCACGCTCGTGAGCGAGATCAGGGACATCGATCCGCATGTCACGATCATCGCTGCCGGCGGCGTGAACCTCGATAACGCCCGCGAGTATGCCGCGACCGGCGTTGACGGCCTCGCGACGACGTGCCTGCACTTTGCCAAGCCGCTTGACATGAGCGCGCGCATGTTCGCGGGGGAATAGGGACCGGCATGACCGTGGCCTCGCAGCGCGCCCACGAGGCGCTCGGCCGGCTGCTCCTTGCCCACGAGGGCTACTTCGACGTGGAACGCGACCATGCGTTTGCGGGAAGGACCTTCGACGGATACGCAGAGTTCCACTCGAGCACATCGCAATACGTGCTGGTCAAGCGCGCGAAGCTCTGGGAGGCGCATTCCCACGAGTACCTGTTCTTCACGCTCGCGGACCATCTGGACGAGGCGGCTTACGACGACCTCGTCGCATTCATGAAAGACGAGGCGCTTGCCAAGGTCACGCTCGAACCCGATCACATGAGCTCGTTTCTCTCCCTCGTCATCATCGCCGATTCCGCAGACGGGCATATTGCGCGGCGCGTGCGCAAGACGCGGTTCCGCAAGAACTTCTGCCTTGGCCTGAGGGGATGGGCTGACCTGCGGATATGCGTGGCTTGCCTGGACGAGGGGGCGGTCTATGCCAACGCGATGGGCGCCGATCTCGCCTCCACGGTCGAGGCGAACGCGTTGCGTGCGGGGGAGACCCCGGCGTACCCGCGATGACGCGGAATTCTCGGTTCTCATAAGAACTGAATACGGCGCTCTTCGCTCCACTCGCCCTCAAAAGTACTAGAATCCCAGCATCATTGGATGATGAGAGGTGAATGTCGATGAACGCGATGCTGATCTTGCTGGTGTCGGTGGTGGTGCTCGTCCTGGGATACGTCCTCTACGGAGGATGGCTCGCCAGGCAATGGGGCGTCAAGGCCGACAGGACCACGCCCGCCCACGAGTTCGAGGATGGACGCGACTTCGTGCCGGCACCCCCTTACGTCGTGCTCGGCCACCATTTCTCGTCCATTGCCGGAGCCGGCCCCATCAATGGTCCCATCCAGGCCGCCATCTTTGGCTGGGTGCCCGTCTTGCTGTGGGTGCTCATCGGCGGCATCTTCATCGGTGCCATGCACGACTTCGGCGCGCTCTTCGCCTCGATTCGCCACAAGGGCCAGACGCTCGCGACCGTCATCCAGGAAAACGTCGACGGCATGGCAAAGCGCCTGTTCTGCATCTTCGCCTACCTCACGCTCATCCTCGTCGTCGCGGCCTTTGCGTCCATCGTGGCCGGTACATTCGCCGTCTCGCCCGTCCCGGCCGATGCCGCCAAGGCGGCCACCGTCGAGATGACGAACCTTGCCAACACCCGCACCGCCATGATCTCGGTGCTGTTCATCGTCGTCGCTGTCGTCTTCGGCCTGGCTACGCGCGGACGTAAGATTCCCGTTTTCGCCAACGTGCTCTCGGCGATCGTCATCATCGTGCTCGTCGTCACGCTGGGCTTTCTCTTCCCGGTCATCGAGCTCGACAACACGACGTGGATGCTCCTCATCGGCGTCTACATCCTGCTCGCCTCGGTTGCTCCCGTGTGGATCTTGTTGCAGCCGCGTGATTACCTGTCGAGTTACCTGCTCTACGGCATGATCGCGCTCGCCCTCGTCGGCATCGTCGGGTCGGGCATCGTGGGCGGCTCGACCGACCTGGCGATCCCCGCCTTCACCGGCTTCGCGGCCACGGCGGGCACGTCAAAGGTGGCGGCGAGCGGCTTTCTCTTCCCGGCGCTCTTCATCACCATCGCATGCGGCGCCATCTCGGGCTTCCATAGCCTCGTCGCCTCCGGCACGACGTCCAAGCAGCTTGACCGGGAAAGCCAGGCGCAACCGATTGCCTATGGCGGCATGCTCCTCGAGTGCCTGGTCGCGGTCATCTCGCTGTGCGCCGTCGCCTTCGTGTTCTCGGGATACATGGACGGTACCTACACGTCGCCCACGCAGGTCTTCGCCGCCGGCCTGTCGCAGATGCTCGGCATGATCCCGGGGCTTGCCGGTACCACCGACATCGCGTACGCGCTGCTCATCCTGGCCGTTTCGGTGTTCTGTCTGACCTCGCTCGACACGGCGACGCGTCTGGCCCGCTACATGTTCCAGGAGCTCTTCACGCCGCAGGGGGTCGAGATTTCTGAGCTCACGGGCTGGCGCAAGGCCATGACCAACCCCTGGGTCGCCACGATCATCACGGTCGTGCTCGGCGTGGGGCTCGGCATGACGGGCTATCAGCTCGTCTGGCCGCTCTTCGGCGCCGCCAACCAGCTACTCGCCGCACTGGGCCTGCTCGCCGTGTGCGCGTGGCTCGGCAATGCGGGGCGCAACAACAAGATGTTCTACGTGCCCATGGCGTTCATGCTCATCGTGACGCTGACCTCGCTCGGCATGACGCTGTACGCCAAGGGCGTGGCGCTTGCGGGCGGTGCGCTCGATGCGGCGACCGTGCTGCAGCTGCTCATCGCGCTACTGCTCATTATCCTGGCCGTCATACTCGCCGTGAAGGGCTTCAGGACGATATTCGGCAGGAAGGGTCCGGGTGGTCCCGGTGATGGCGGGGAAGCCACGAGCTCCGCGCGCGCCAACCCCGCCGACGAGCCCTTCGAGAACGCCAACCTGGGATTCGAGGACCTGAACATATAGGACGATTGCATTCGCAGGCGTAACCCGGCGTGCGGGAAACTCGCGATTGGGGACGAGGGCTCCGTGGCCCATGCGCGTTTTTTGCGATTGTGTGGGGGCAAACCGGCCCGCATGCAGAAAATTGTCGATTGAGTGTAATGCAAGAGCCTCCAGATTGCGCACAATCGAAAAAACGTGCACGTGCCTCCTGCGAATTGCGCACAATCGAAAAAAATCCGCAAAATCGTGCTAGAATAACCGCAACAAGTTGCCAAATGCGTCGGGGGTCCAGACCCCGCGACGCACCGAGGAGGACGATCGTCGTGAAGTCCAGCGAGCGAGGCCAGTACGAGCAGTTTGTCATCGGCGCGATCTCGATTCTGTCGAATCGATTCAATCGCTTTGCCGATTCCCTGCATTCGGATATCACCTTCAAGCAGTGGTATCTCATGATGATGATCTCGCGCATGGAGGACGAGCCGCGCAACGTGCGCGACATCGCCGAGTTCACGGGCACCACGCGCCAGAACGTCAAGAAGATGCTCAGTTCGCTCGAGGACAAGGGCTATGTCAGGTGCAGCAGGTCGAGTGCGGACGGGCGCGCGCTTGACGTCGACCTTACGCGCAAGGCGCACACGTACCTGGACCAGAATGGTGCCGAGGCCGAGCGCAAGATCGACGAGCTCTTCGAGAGCGTGTCGGATGCCGAGCTCATCGACATCGTCAAGGACATCCAGAAGCTCACCGATTGCCTCGATGCCCTCGAGGAGGAATAGCGAGGGGGCGGCCGTCCCCTCGCCCTACAGCAGCTCCAGTCCCACTTCGCGCAGGTAGCGACCCTGCTCGTCGCGTTCGAGCACGTTGTACGAGACGGCCACGGCGAGGCGCGTATCGGCCAGGGCGTCCGCATGGCGCAACGGGAAGGCCAGGGCGTTTTCGTGCGGGCTTTCGAGCATGTCGGCGCAACCGGCCGCGCGCAGGTGCTTCTTGGCCGGTTCGATGTCCTTGCCAAACACCTTGGCCGTCTTGAGGAAGAAGTCGTCCTCGTCAAATGAGAAGCACGGGTGCATGTCGCGTCCGATCTCGTTCATCTGGCGCATCTCGCTACGGTGCTTGTTGTCGAGCGAGCAGTAGTGCATCCCAAAGCGAAGGCCCTCGTCCATGGCCCAGAGCATGAGCTCGAGTGCGAGCTGCTCGCTGCCGTCGATGGCCAGACCGCCCGAGTAGCTGTAGTCGTACATGACGTCGAAGGGCGGGTTGCGTAGCTCGAATCCACGCTTGGCGAACTCATCCCAGCTGTGGAAGGGAAAGCAGAACTCGAGCAGGTTCATGCCGTCGATGCCCGCCTCGTCGAAGCGACGCATCCATTCGCGCATCGCATCGCCGGTACCGGGGATGATGGGCATCTCGACCATGACGGAGGGGATGTACTCGGTTGCCATCTTCATGTTGGCGAGCACGCGCTCGCGCTGCTCGTCGGTGTCGTCCTGCTTGATCGAGAAGCGAATTTCGTCGAGCCCGGCATCGCGGAGCCGTTCGGCCATCTCGCGCGTGAGCAAATCGCCCGACGTGTACATGCGCTTGTGCGCATCGCCGAAGAGCTCGTGGGCGCGGGCGAGGAAGGCGAGCGTGTCATCGAAGTTGAGTAGGGGCTCTCCGCCGGTCAACCCCACGACGGCGAGCTTGCCGTCTGAAGATTGCGCAGCCTGTTGCATGACTTCTTCCCACGGGCATCCCTCCTCGACGAACTTGTCGTAGTCGGCGAGGTTGTAGTTGAAGCAGAAGTAGCAATCGCGATGGCACTTGAAGGTTGTCGAGAAGGTCTCGGAGCCGTTCGCGCCGGTGCACTCCACGCATGCGGGAGACAGCCAGCCCACGCGGATGCTCGCGCCCGCATTGCGCATCTCGGCGCCACGTTCGGCGAGATCGGCACGCAGGCTGGCGATCGCCTCGTCACGTGCATGCGCATCGGCAAAGGCCAGGCCCTTTTCCCGCAGCGCCTCGACGTAGTTCTGCTCGACGCGCTCGAAGTTGCGCAGGGCGCTTTGCATTGATTGGTTGTTCATAGGGGCGTCACATCCATGTCGTGGTCGGGTGGCGTTTTTCCATTGGCGATTATAGGGCCTGCGTGGGGTGGCGTGGTGTGGGAAGTCCGATATACTGTATCGAGTTCGCGCCTTGGAGGGATGCGAAACGTTTCCGCCCGTCGAGGGTGGGTGGAAGAGCCGCGCGAGCGCTACGCGGCTTTTCTCGTATGGGCGCGGGCCTTTTTGGAGGATTGGCCCGCACGAACAGGGGGAGTTACATGAAACCTTACAAGACCGTGTTCTATAGTTTCTGCGTGGGAGGCGTTCTCGCTCTCATCGCGCAGGCGATTCTGTCGTTCTGGCAGTTCGCGCTGACCGGTACGCCCATGGAGTTCTTCACGGGTGGTGCCACGCTCGTGAGCATGGGCCTCATCGGCTGCGTCCTGGGCGGCTTCGCGTGCTATCAGTACGTCGAGGAGTGGGCCACGTTTGGCGCCTTGTTGCCTTTCTCCGGCTTTGCCATGGCCGTTGGCATGAAGGGCGTCGGTCCGTGGACCAAGGAAAACGCCTCGATGGGCAAGTGCGTCTGGAACTGCGTCTGGTTCGTCATCTGGTTTAACGTCGTGTTCATGCTCGTGTGCGTCGTGATTGGCTACGTGTGCGGCATGATGGGCGTCCAGCCTGGCCAGAACCTGGGCGTGGCAAAGACCGAAGGCGGCATGCTCTTCTTCAACGCGCTGTGGGTGGGTGGCTTGCTCGCCGCGTTCTTCCAGATTCTGTTCCTGGTCTGCAAGTCCATCACTTCCAAGACCACGCCGCTCCACATCCTGATGACGGCATGGATGTTGGGTGCGATTCTCGCACCCTTCGGCATCTCCGGTGCGCTTGCCAACTTCGCTGGCCAGGGCTTTTCGGTCATGATTACCGTTGGTGGCTACAACACCTACAACATTGGCATGGACCTGTTCCTCGGTGGCGAGCACGCCATCGCCGGTCTGGTTCACCTGGGTTCCTTTGCGCTGGCCGTGTGCGGTCTGGCGCTTACGGCGCTGTTCACCTTCTGGATCTACAACGCCATCTTCGGCCGCAAGCCCATCAACGAGGTGCATGCCGAGAAGGCGCTGCATTCGCTCGAGGAGCTCGGCTACGACGCTTCCATGGTCAAGGTTGCCAAGGTCGAGGAGCAAGAGGGCTTCGACGAGGGGGCCGATGGCACGCCCGTGGGCACGGGAGGTGCTGTCGATGCCAATGATGACGGCATCATCGACGTGACAGGGGATGTCGTCGATAAGTAGCAGGTTGCGTAAAGGCAACTGATTTAAGCGGCGAGGGTGCCGAGCAATTCCTCAGAGACCTATTCGGAATTGTTCGGTCCCTCGTCGTTTTTGTATGCATGCAGGCACTTCTGACGCGATGGGGCATTGTGGTAGAATATAGCCAGCGGATGCCTGCGATGGTTCCGTCAGGCAACGCCGTTTGGATTGAGACCGCCCGACGCCTATTGGCGCGGGCGGTCGTCTTTCTTCCGAGCGTTGCTCGGAGTCTTGGTCATGAACTTGAAGACTGCCGTACCGAGAGCTATCGCCGAGGCGGGTAACTTGAGTATCGCAATCAGAAGGTCCATGGGCATCACCTCCTTCCCGAGGGAAGAGGCGTTGCCGACTCGCGGGGCTTACACCGCTGACCAGCGAGTATCGTAGCAGATGCTATCTAACAAGAACGCCGACCAAATCCGGAACGATTCCGGATATAAATGAGACAGTTGCTCAGGGACACTGTCTCATAGGCAATGTGTTGCGTTAGCGATGGTAGTAGGCGCGGCGCTCGAAGACGGGCTCGCAGCAGACGTTGATACCGAGTTTGGCGTACGTCTTCTCGTCGGTCGAGGAGATGATGACCGAGAAGTACGCATCGCAGCCGCGCAGGGCCTCCGTCGCGTCGATAGCCTTTTCTGCCAGGGGGTCCGTGGCCGAGCTGATGGAAAGGGCAATAAGTGTCTCATCTGAGTGCAAGCGCGGGTTGATGCTGTGCATATGCTCGGTCTTGAGGTGGCAGATGGGTTCGAGGGCGGCGTCGCTCACGATGTAGGTGCTGTCATCGATGCCGGCCACGACCTTGAGGGCGTTGAGCAGCAGCGACGAGGCGGCACCCAAGAGCTCGGAAGTCTTGCCGGTCACGAGCGTGCCATCGGGCAGCACCATGGCGCCCGCGGGAAGCCCCGAGGCCTCCGCCTTGCTAAGCGCAGCTTGATGAGCGGGGGAAAGATCGACGTCAACGCCGACATCCTGCATGAGTAGCTCGAGTTTCGCGACTTCGTCCTTGCCGACACCGGTGCGAGCGAGCTGCTCGCGGGCGTGGAAATAACGACGCACGACCTCGTTACGGGCGGCGTTGCTGCAAACCTCGTCGTCGCAAATGCAATTGCCCACCATGTTTACGCCCATGTCCGTGGGAGATTGATAGGGGCTTTCGCCCAGGATGCTCTCCATCATGGCCTTGAGCACGGGAAACGTCTCGACATCGCGATTGTAGTTGACGGCGATGGAACCATAGGCCTCGAGATGGAAGGGGTCGATGATGTTGTTGTCCTCGAGATCTGCCGTCGCTGCCTCATAGGCGACGTTGACCGGATGCTTGAGTGGGAGGTTCCAGACCGGGAAGGTCTCGAATTTTGCATACCCGCAGGTCACACCATGTTTATTCTCATGATAGAGCTGCGAGAGGCAGGTCGCGAGTTTGCCCGAACCCGGGCCGGGGGCCGTCACGACGACGAGCGGGCGCTCGGTGAGCACATAGTCGTTCTTGCCAAAGCCCTCGTCGCTCACGATATGGTCTATGTCGGATGGATACCGGTCGATGATGTAATGACGGTAGCATTTGATGTTCATGGCCTCCAGGCGGCGCTGATAGGCTTCGGCGTGGGGCTGGCCGGTGAAATGCGTAATGACGACACCGCCTACGAGCAGGCCCATCTCGCGGTAGACGTCCATGAGGCGCAAAACGTCCTCGGAATAGGCGATGCCTATGTCTGAGCGGTGCTTGTTGCCCTCGATGTGGTTGGCGTTGATCGCGATGATGACCTCTGCGTCGTCTGCCAGGGACATGAGCATGCGAACCTTGGAATCCGGCTCGAACCCGGGCAGCACGCGCGAGGCATGGTAGTCATCGAAGAGCTTGCCGCCGAACTCGAGGTAGAGCTTGCCGCCAAACTGGGCAATGCGTTCTCTAATGCGCGCGGCCTGCATCTCGATATACATGTCATTGTCGAATCCGGTACGCATGCCATACAACCTTTCGCCTCGAGCCTTTTCTTCATCATACACGACAGCAATGACATGAAAACGGAACCGATGCGGAGAATCGGTTGGGAGCGGACGAAGGCAGTTTCCCACATATGTCCACATGTGGGTGTTTTGTGATTGGCGCCAAGTACGCATGAGGAGAAATTCGCGATATGGAAAACGACGCATCAGAATGGCGTGTAAGGCATTCTGGGGATTAGTTTGGCATCGATGTACGCCAAATGTGAAAAAGGCCTTGAAAGCCAGCATTTTGCGTCTGGGGGATAGTCACGTGTTTGGAATCTCAAGGATCCGATTTTTGGGTTCTGATGGAGACGGCGCCTCGGGGCGAGTCGAGACATAGCCAGAATTATTTGTCATGATTCCAGATAAAGATTCGTTCGCTTGTGGAAAAGTGAGTCTCTGTTAATTATCTAAAGAATAGATAAAACTTTATCTGATATCACGATAGAAACGAGAGATCTGGCCGAAGGGCTCATTCCTGTTATCTGCTGGTGCCAGTTAAAAATATTATCGAAAACGCTTTGTATTCGACAGGAAATAAAGAATTATCTAGATTGAGATAATGTCGAAAGCAGGGCACAATTTTTCGAGAATGAAAAACTTATCTTGAAAGTCGATAAAGATTTATCTGAATCCGCAATAAAGAATTCATATTGCGAAAAAGTGGCGGATTTTTACTCTTTATTCTTGATTTTGATAAAACATTATCTGAATAGAAGATAAATTTTCCTTTCTGGATTCGAGGGAGAGAAGAAGGGAATATATACAGGCACCAGTAGAAAATACTTCATTAATTAATCTAGAATTTAGATAATACATTTATCTACAAATCAGTTAATGAATTATATGATATTCAGATAAATATGAGGAAATCGGAAATTTGCGAGGCATCATTTAATTAACAGGATATGATTTCTAATCCTGTAGAAAACTTCCAAGAGACATTTTGAGATTATTAACTAGAAACTAGATAAAGATTTGAAAATTCAACCAGATTTGCTTTCGTCAAAATCTACCGGGTTTCGGGTTAAATCCTGCCAGAATTCCGGAATAGGGGATTTGAGACACGAGAATCGATTTTGAGGCGTTTTAGGGTCTTGAATGAGTATGAACCCAAAGGGGTTTTGAAAAAGGCTTCTGAAGGCAAAATATGAGGCCGTTTTCTTACTCGAAAATCTGGCACCTTATATCTGAAAAGAGAATAAAGAAACGTAAGAACGAAATCGATCGGATTTTCAAACGAGATTCAAAAATATTATCCTAGACAAAGATAAAAGAATCGAGATTCGAAAATCTGCTCGATTATTCTTCAAGCAGATTAAACTTTCTCAGAAAAATGAATAAATTAATATGTAAATGAGAATAATAAAACGCATGAATCTTAATCAACTATGAAGATAAAGATTGCCTGGTTTTCAAAAATTTTCGAAGCCCGTTTTGTGTCTAGATTTTGAAGCGGTCTTGTAAAAAAAGTTTTCTCCACAATTAAATTTTGCCGAAAATTCGTGCTAGAAATCGTTGAAAATTCGCGATAGCACAGCCCCGTTTTCGGGGGTGAAAACGGGGCTCAGAATCGCTTGTAATCGCTCTGAGATATCCTCTGGATCAGACCTCTGATTTTGTATAGAAAAAGTGTATATATTCCCTGCTAAATCGCTGATATCATCGAAAATGCTAGAAGGCAAAAACACTGCTAAATCGGGCGTTAGCTGAGCTATTTTCGACTGCATGCTACGAGGGGGCAAAAAATCGCCCCAGAAGCCACTCAGGGGCCTCTGAAAGCACAAAGCTATCAATTTGTATTTTTTATAGATTTGCGTATATCACTTGGTATATAATCTCAAAGACTCTAGATGAGTCAGATCGTCTAGTTACTCGCCAGAATGTTCTCAAAAAATGTAGGTTAGGTGGTTGAGTTGAGTTCAAAAGTCAAACAGGCGAATTTCCGTTTACCCCTCGAGTACATGTCGATGATCGATGATTTCGCTTCACGCGAAAACATCACCAAGGCGGCCGTCATCACGCGCGCCCTGGATTGCATGCAGGCATCGTACGATTCGGGTAACGGCGGAATGCCCGTCACCGGTTCCGGTTCCGGAGCCTCCGAGCAAGAGATCAACGATCTCAAGAACCAGCTGAAGCAGGCGGAGGAGCGCGCGCAGGCTGCAGAGCAGCGTGCCAACGATGCCGTCATGGCCCGCGACGCCGCAGAGGCGAAGGCCCGCGACACCGCGACGGAGCTCGCGGCCGAGCAGGCCAAGGCCAGCCTTGCGGCTGCCATTCCGCAGGTCGCTCCCGCTGCCGATACCGCCGAGCTCGATCGTCTCAAGGAGCTCGTCGCCAAGCAGGAAGCCAGCCTCGAGGAGAAGACCAAGGCGCTGGCAGCCAAGGAGGCCGAGGTCGCAGCCAAGGAGGCCCAGCTTGCAGAGCGTGATGCGCGCATCACGTCTCTTAGCGAGCAGCTCGGTGCGGCAAACGCCAAGGCTCAACTCGCATCCACCGCTCAAGCCCGTCACCACGGCGCCCGTCGAAGGTGGTGGTTCACCCGGAGAAGATTCAGCCCGTGCGCTGACCATGCTTAACATGCTTGGCGGTGTCATGGGTGCATTCCAGCAGCAGGTCGATGATGCACGTCAGGTTGGCGAGCAGGAAGGTCGCGAGGCTGTCCAGAAGGATCTGGAAGACATGCTCAACAGGGCACGTAACGACGGTTACCGCGACGCAATGACCTATCTCGATGATCGTGTAACGACCGCGCGCGAGGCCGGCGCAAAGGAAGAAAGGGCCCGTATTGCAAACATGGGATTCTTCGAGCGTCGACGTTATTTGAAGGTTCACCTAACCTAAAGGAAGCATTTACATACACCAGGTTTCACCACTTACCACGACTTCCGCACTTCCCTTACAACACTCAAGCGGCCCCGTATCCACCTAGCGGGGCCGCTTTTTTGCGCCCGCAAACCGTGCCAATGAGACAGCTGCTCAGAGCAATTGTCTCATTGGCCGGAGGGTGTGGCAGGCCCTCGGCGGAGGAGAAACCGGCGGCAAATCTGCGGCAAATCTGAGGTCGAAAATGAGGGGAACGCTGCCCTGGGAAGGCAGCAAAGTGGGCCGTGTTCGATGTCGTTTCTGGTGTCGGGAATGTGCCAGGGGGTCTGACCCCCTGGCACATTTGCATGCCGTTTCGGGCGGCGCGGGCGCAGCAATCGGAGTCGGAAAAGGAGACAGTTGCTCAGAGCAAATGTCTCATTTACAGGTACCAGTGATAGCGAAAACGCTCTTCTCGAAAGCGATCAAGTTTTGCTTCGACGCGATGCTCCAGCAGACTAAAACGGACTCTCGATTTTGATATAGCGGGACGGAAAGTGACGATGATTCCGGGGCTCATTTTGCATCAGGAGCAATGCGAAATCACATGCGATGCGGATGCGAAATCGTCTCGAAACGCGCGTGGCGCGAGACGGCTATCGCGTATGCCCCAAAGACAGAAACGGCACATTCCGGGCGTTGCGTCCGGATGGCGTGGCGCTTCCGAAAACCCCTCGGGAGGCGTCGGGCCGCGCGGCGCGGAAGGGCTCGAAAACGCGGCGCGGAACTTTCTCGATAACAGGCGCGGAGGCTTTCGGAAAGCCCGGAATCCCAAATGGGCAAGAAATGATTTGGAGCGGGGAGAATCCAAAGCGCGGAAGGTGTCGGACGCGGCGCGGGAGGGCGGCGCGGAAAAGCGCGGAGCCCTCGTACGGCAAGGCGCGGAGACGTCTGCAAAAGCGCGGAAGTGCGTGGAGGCCCCGAGAGGGTACCGACAGGGTTGGCGGGCGCGTCCCGCTGTAAAGCAACGGGCCTCGAATGGTTGCCGTCCGAACGACCGATTTTGGGCTTGCGTGGTGAATCGAACCCATCTGGGAAGAATACCTTGCGGGAAACGGAGCGAAGACGGCGCGCTGCTATCTTGGACACATGACCCGGACGCAGATTCGGGTTCCGGGACGATTCGGGAGGGGAGTCTGGCGCCCAAGATCCCCCTCGGGTCTCTAGCACCAAGACGCGTCCCGCATTCCTCCGGATTCGGATTCCCGGAATCAAAACGAAGAAAAGGCAATCGGGTGCGCGTTTTGGCCGTTTCGATGATTGCGAGCCAGAGAATTCGTCCCCGGTTTGGAGACGGATGCGTTCTTGCCAAATTGAGCATTGCGTCCATCCGAAAACGAGGCACGAGAATGGCCTCTGAGCGGTTTTTAGGCCCAAAAAGGTATCCGAGTGAGGCAGCGAGGCTTAAAACGCCTTAAATCGCCTTAAAACGCGTCATTTGTCACAAGTCGGGGAGGGCTGCCTGAGACAGGCGGTTTTCGGCGGAAAATGAGACAGTTGCTCAGAGCAATTGTCTCATTCTGTAGGTCAGGGGGGGGTGGCAGATGTACCTGTCCACTGTGTCTCGCGGGCGGGGCCTGTCTGGTTGCGCCGCAAAATGGCTCCCGAACGTAACGAGAGGGACTGTTGCTGACGTCGCTTCGCAGCAAGGAAAATGAGACAACGTCTCTGAGACGTTGTCTCATTCCGCAGGTCAAGGGCATGACGGAGCGGAAAATGAGACAGTTGCTCTGAGCAACTGTCTCATTTTCCGCGGGTACCGGCAATTAATGAGACAGATGTACCTGTCCAATGTGTCTCAGTGCGTGAGCAGGGATAGCAGAGGGCAAAATCACGAAAAACGCAATTTGTCAAGTTTTGGCTGTCTTTTAATCGGCCTCTGTTGGGTAAAAATGGGCAAAAGGGTCATCTTTATGCTCAAGTTAGATAAAGAATCGAAGGAAGGGGCTGGTGGGGAACATCGCTTTGCAATGGCAGAATTGTGAAGAAGAGGGTGCTGAAATGTGAAGGAATTGTGGAGATGAAAAATAGTTTTCTGCTTCAAATCTGCTTGCAACTCGCTAGAAACGGCCAGTTTTCGCCCTCGATTGCTATTTCGTCATGGCAACCAATTGATTTACGCGATTATCCGTGGGAACTATACAGAATCTAGTCGAAATCTATACAGAATCTAGCGCTTGCTTGCATGGTTGCTAAATCTCGCTATAACCGCAGGTCAGCGCAACAATCCCAAAATGGAAAAACTTGAAAAGAACTCTCTCGCGAGTAATATGCGACATGCCGGTGAGTCAGGAAAGAAATAAGCATGACGCTAAACTTCGAACATAGCCTTCGTGGTTCGAGCATACGCGGTGCCCACGCGCGCGCGTTGTATGCTCTGTTCGTCGGTGCGTTGTCCTTCCTGATCCTCACCGCAACGATGGTCTTCTATTCCATCATGACCCCTTCGGCATATGCAGAAACCTCTTCCACCGGGGGAGACACCTCGTATTATGAGGAAGTCTTCACCTTGGACGAGGCGACTGGCGAGATCACGAAAACCTCTGTGACCCGCGTCGATGTGCCGCAGGAGTCCTCCGCATCGTCAAATGCGGCCGCTCAGGAGCCTTCGAGGTATTCGGGCAGTTCCACCAATGCTGGTGGCTCCACTAATACTAGTGGTGTTTCCGCCGGAGCCTCCGATTCCTCCTTCGTGACCTCGACGGGCAACGGAAAGAAGATTCATCTCACGTTTAGGGCACTTGACCAGGTCAACACCGTCGAGGCGTGTGCTGGCACCGTTCAGATCAAGAGCCTGGACAACACGGTAATCGATGGCAAGAGTTACACCTTCCTGGGATGGGAGCTCCCCGACGGCACGCTTGTCGCCCCGGGAGCCACCGTTGACCTTGATGAGGACGCGACGCTTACGGCTCGCTGGGACATCAAGCCCGTTGACGGCTCCGCAGATGGCATCAACTCTGGTCAGGGCGGTTTCCAGTCCAAGGTCTTCGATCTGAACGACCTCCTGATCAAGCTTCCCACCAATACTAATGGCATCGACACGTTCCCCTCGATCGACGTGTCCTCCCCGGACAACGGCGATTCCGATGCCGACCTGGACGACGTGATCGGTTCGATCAAGCCGCCAGACAACTTGTACGAACCTGACATATTGCCCGATCAGGGCACAGATTCATCGGGTGGCGAGAACTCGACAGCGCCGCCTGGTGACGAGCCGGACCGAACGCCGAGCATCGACGTCGGCACGGGTGACACGCAGTCGCCCTCTCATGGCACTAATACTAGTGGGTCGAACGGACCCGCCGTCGACGAGGATGCCACCTCGGCACCTTCGCCGGCCCCCGCACCTTCGCCCGCTCCGGCTCCGAGCACGCCCGCCCCGAGCGCTCCGGGTTCCTCGGCCTCCACCGTCATCCTCCCCGCTGGTGGCAACGTGCAGAACAACATCCATTACGAGAACATGAACGGTACCGGCAGCTCCTCCGTCAGCGCTGACGGCGTTGCTGGCGATGCCGCGACTTGCGAAGACGGCGAGGGCGAAGAGGACGGTGATGACTCCGGCGACGGAGACTCAGACCCAGACTCAGACCCAGCCGACGGTGACGTCGTCGGCGTCACCGTGTACCCGGGCGACGACAAGCCCTTCGTCGAGCTTGCCGCTCCGGTCGTCTTCACGCTCAACCCCCAGACCGGTGCGATCACCGCGCAGGTCGAGCTCACCAAGAACCCGTTCCACACTGACTTCCCGATGCTCTACTGGACCTGGGACGCCGTCTCGGGCACCCTGACCATCGGGCAGAACGGCACCAACGCCGGCATCACCGACATCAGCGGCAAGTTCACGGCCTCCACCCTGCCGTGGCTCACCGCCGCCAACGGCGCCGCGCCCCAGGCCATCAAGCACATCGCCTTCAAGATGAGCGGTGGCGGCGGAAAGATCGCCGCTGACTCCTTCGCCTCGTGGTTCGAGAACTACACCGCCCTCATCGACTTCGACAGCACGGGCCTGTCCTTCGGACTGACCACGGACTTCTCCCGCATGTTCAAGGGCTGCCAGAACCTCACCACCATTACTGGTACGGCTTCCTGGTCGTCCACTAGGGGCACCAACTTCACCGAGATGTTCTCCGGCTGCTCCTCGCTGGAGTCGCTGGACATCTCCGACATCCACACCGCCAACACCACGAGCCCCACGGTCAACAAGACCCGCACGAACATGCTCGCGGGCATGACCTCTCTCAAGAGCCTGCGCCTGGGCGCCAACACCTCCCTGGTGGGTTCCGGGCTCAACACCATCTCGAGCAAGCTCGACTCCCTGGGCATCTGGGAGGCGCAGGGCCGTGGCACCGGCGAGACCGTCAACTGGACCGGCAACGGCACGCAGCTCATGGCTCGCTATGGCCTGTCCGGTGGCGTCTCCACCACGGGCAGCAAGCTCACCAACTCCATTATCTACACCTTCCATCCCCAGGGCACCTTCCTCACCAACGCGCAGGTGCATTGGGACTACAACACCGCCACGCAGACCATCACCGTCTTCGCCGACCCGGCCGCGGGCCTCAACCGCATCGTGACCGACGCCACCATGCCGTGGCTGGCCACCGTCTCCAAGAGCGAGGTCAAGACCGTCAACTTCGCTCTCAGCGACATGAACAACAACCCCACGAGCCCCGTGGGCTTCAACATCGGCGGCAACACGAGCATCGCCAACCTCTTCGCCGGCTACACCAACCTCACCACCTTCGTGGGCAAGGGCCTCATGATGTACCCGGCCGACGGCGTCAACGTCTCCGTGGTCGACTACTCCGGCCTCTTCGACGGTTGCTCGGCGCTCACCTCCGTGGACCTCACGGGTTGGGACATGCTCTCCAACTCCAATAGCGCCGGCTTCAACATCCGCAACATGTTCAACGGCTGCACGTCGCTGCTCACCGTCAAGGCGAGCGACCGCGTCGTGCTCTTCGTGAACGCCTCCCACAGCTCCGGCCTGGATACCCTCAACGGTCGCGGCAACAACAACGGCGTGTGGGAGCGCACCAACGCCTCGGCCACGGACCCGTGGTTCGGCACCTCGCTCAACCTGGTGACGCGCTATAACACCGACACCTCCAAGTTCCGCATCCACGGCGAGGCCACCTACGTCTTCAACACCTCGTATCGTGGTGGTCGCTTCGATAACGACAACACCTGGTGGAAGGTCGTCACGGGCGCCAACGCCAAGACGCTCACCGTGGGCGCCGACGCCCTCGAGCCCAACGAGGTCGCCAACTTCCAGATCGACTGGGACGTCACCTCCAAGGGCGACCTACCCTGGACGCAGCTCTTCGCCAAGAACGAGATCACGTCCATCGAGACCAAGGGCCAGGCTGCCCCGCTCAACCTGTACCACTGGTTCATGGGCTACACCAACCTGCGCACCTTTGACGGCTCGGGCCTGGACACCCAGTTCTGCACCAACTTCTCCGAGGTGCTCATGGGCTGCTCGGCCGTCACCACCATCAACATCTCCAGCTGGAACATGGGTTCTTCCACGGCTGCCAACCGTGCCAACATGTTCAACGGTTGCACCGCACTTGAGCGCCTCGTGCTCGGCACCAACGTCGACCTCACGGGCTCCAACCTCACCGCCCTCGGTGGCCACTCCACCGACGACGGCACGTGGGAGCGCGAGGGCCATCCGAGCGACAAGTTCATGGGCTCGTCCGCGAACCTCATGACCCGCTATTCGGGTGCTGGCTCCGAAGGCTCCAACGCCACCATCGTCGGTGCCGGTGCCGCCACCTACTTCTTCAACACCCAGCTGCTGCGCAACGTCTTTGCCAGCAACATGAACGTGTGGTGGCAGTTCAACAAGACCGACAAGCTCCTCGTCATCGGCGTGAACAACACGAGCCTGGGCAACGTGGTCACCGAGACCTACGACCAGCTCCCGTGGCTCACGGTCCTGGGCGGCGGCACCACGCAGGCCCACAAGGACGCCGCGCGTGCCATGGTCGAGTCGGTCGAGTTCCGCAACGCCGTCACGGTGAACAACCCCGAGTTCTGGTTCAAGGACTACGTCAATCTCGCCAACGCCTTCGTGGGCAACATGAACGTGGCCAACGCCAGCTCGCTCCAGGGCGTGTTCCAGAACGACACCAACCTCGCCCGCATCGACGGCATCGGCAGCTGGAACCCCAGCAACGCCACCAACCTGAGCCACCTGTTCGATGGCAACAGCTTCGCCATCATGGGCGGCCTGGAGAACTGGAACAACCGCGTCGGCAACGTGACCGACTTCTCGTACATGTTCGCCAACAACCCCAACATCACCAACCTCGAGGGCCTCAACGGCTGGCAGCTCAACGCCGGCGTCACGAGCTTCGAGAGGATGTTCGAGAACTGCGTGCGCCTCACCGCCCTGGACATCTCCGATTGGCAGATGCCCACGGCCGCCAACCGCACCAACATGCTGTACGGCCTCGACCGCCTCGCCACGCTGGTGCTGGGCAACGGCGCCCGCCTCGACGGCACGGGTCTGGGCCTGTCCGACAACACGAGCCTGCCGCGCGGCGACACCTTCGGCACCTGGCAGGCCGACAAGGCCGCCAACACCGCCGCGGGCGTGGCGGACTTCGCCTGGTTTGGCACCTCGGCCAACCTCATGGACCGCTACACGCTGTCCCGCTACGGCACGCCGAGCATCAACCTGAGCTCCAGCGACATCATCTACACCTGGCGTGCGGGCCAGTACGGCGGCCGCATCCAGCAGACCGGCAACCCCTACGATGACCTCTGGTGGAAGTTCCAGAAGGGCACCGAGGGCGCGACCGGCGCCGGTACGGGCACGCTCACGCTCGGCACCGACAACCCCAACGGCACCAACTACACGCTCACCCATGCCACGGCTCCGTGGATCAACACCATCTACCGCATCTACGGCGATGCCACCCCGCAGGCCGGCCTTGCCCGCGTGGCGGCCTTCGTGGCCCAGGGCGGCAAGACCAACATGGCCAACATCCACCTGGGTGCCAGCAGCCTGGCCAGCCTGTTCACGGCTGCCAACGGCTACACGGCCCTGTCGCGCTTCAACGGCGCGGGCTTCGACCTCACCAACGTGACGAGCCTCGCCTCGATGTTCGACGGCGTGAGCACGCTTACCCAGGTCACCGCCGTCGATCACTGGACCACGGGGAACGTCACCAGCATGGCGTTCATGTTCCGTGGCTGCAAGAACCTCGAGTCCATCTCCACCATGCGCGCCAACGCGACCACGGGCGCCTGGGATGTCTCCAAGGTGACGACCTTCGAGTCCATGTTCGAGAACTGCGAGAGACTCGGCGACCTCACCGCCTTTGCGGACTGGAACGTCCACGGTGCGGTCAATCTCGCCAACATGTTCAAGAACGCCAAGGGCACCACCGACCTCGACATTTCGGGGTGGGACACCACAGGCGCCAGCTCTCGCGCCGATATGTTCACGGGCCTCACGAGCCTCAACCGCCTGGGCGTGGGCAACAAGACCGTGCTCGTGGGCACGGGCTTCGACGCCATCGTCACGCGCCAGCCGGCCTTGGGTTCCTGGGACCGCTCCGACCACTCCTGGTTCGGCAACATCAGCGACCTCACCGTCCTGTATCCGGTCGGCGGCAACACCATCACGCTCGAGGTCAACGGCGTGCACAATCCGCTCGGCACGGCCACCTACTACGAGTGGGCGGGCGACTCCATCCGCGGTCGTTTCAAGAACGACAACGCGTACTGGACCATCACCTGGAACAACACCGAGCACACGAGCGCCAACCTCTACATCGGCATCTACGACGTGAACGGCAACCGCGAGGTGGACGAGGACTACCTCAACACCCCGTGGACCAAGGTCCTCTCGAGCGCCGGCACGCGTGACGGCAACGACCTCATCACCTACGTGGTCATGGAGCGCGGCATCAAGCCGGTCAACTTCGCCCACTGGTTCGCCGGGTACAAGAACCTCACCGACTTCGACGGCCGTCGCGGCAGCGACACCTACGGTGTGGACGTGTCGGGCACCACCAGCCTCGAGGGCCTCTTCGAGGGCGACACCAAGCTCCAGATCGTGGGCAACATCTCCCACTGGCCCGTGAGCCACATCACGAGCTTCGCCAACATGTTCAAGGGTTGCGAGAGCCTCTACGTCGTGGACATCCACAACTGGCAGATGGGCCCCGTCAACGCCGTGAACCGCACCGACATGCTCTCCGGCTGCAAGTCGCTCAAGACGCTGATCCTCAACGGCACCGTGTCCCTGAGGGATTCGGGCCTCGACGACCTTGCCGCCACCGACACGCGCGGCCCGTCGCACGGCTCCTGGCTGCGCATCATCGACAAGACCGAGAACACGCCCTACACCGCCGATCCGTGGTACGGCTCCTCGGCCAACCTCGTGAAGCGCTACAGCGACTCCACCAACACCCATGGCATGGGTGACGGCGAGGGCGCCATCTACATCTGGACCGACGTGCTGCGCGGCCGTTTCGAGGACAACGACAACGCCTGGTGGCACTACGACTCCAGCCGCAAGATCCTGACCATGGGCCTTGACGAGCCCGAGGCCGGCGAGACCTACACCGACGCCGACCGCGAGGTCACCGCCCTTCCGAGCTGGCTCGGCATTACGGGCGTCGCCGCGCTTCCGTGGGAAGTCGCCTTCCCCAACATCAAGAACGAGTGCGTGAACGCCTACGCCGTGCTCAACGGCGTCTCCAGCTTCAAGCTGCGTCCGACCACCATGCACGGCTGGTTCAAGGACTACACCGCGCTGACCAACTTCGACGGCTCCAACTACGACACCACCATCATGTGCGGCAACACCGCCAGCCTGGACGACCTGTTCAATGGCTGCGGCGCGCTCAAGACGCTGGACCTCTCCAACTGGCATTGGTCCGACCGCCAGAACCCCACCACGGTGCCCGGTGCCGCTTCCTATGACAACATGCTGCTGGGCCTCAACTCGCTCATCTCCATCACGCTCGAGGCCGACGCCGCCCTCAAGGGCACGGGCCTGGATGACCGCACCGCCACCGCGGACCGCGTCGAGACCGAGGGCCGCTGGGTCATGGATAACGTCACCACTGGTGCCGGCGCCGCCGACATCGCGTGGTTCGACTGCACCGAGAAGCTCGTGGCGCGCTACCCGGGCAACACCCCCGGCGTCGTGCTCCAGCGTCCGCTCATGTCGCCCACCAGCCCGCAGGTCGTCGTCAACTACCTGCAGGGCCGCCACACCTACACCTGGGATTCCAAGGTGCTGGGTGGCCGCTTCGAGGACAACCCCAACGCCTGGTGGACCTTCAACGTCGAGGAGACGTACAACACGCCCGCCGGCACCCTCAAGGCCGGTACCGATAACCAGAACCCCGTGGTCGACATCGCCAACAACGTCTACGGCCTGGACGTCTGGGCCGACGGCGACGCCATCGACAACGGCGACGGCACCTGGACCTACGACACCTCGAGGCTCCCGTGGACCAAGGCCATCGGCGACCTCTCGCGCGTGAAGACCTTCGTCTCCACGAGCGACCACCTGATCCGCCCGCTGTCGCTGCGCGCGGCCTTCGCCAACATGACGGGGCTGGAGAGCTTCGACGGCAGCGGCGTCTCCATGCAGTCCATCCTGGGCGACATTAACCATTCCGATAGCTTCCAGGGCCTGTTCGCCGGCTGCAAGAACCTCGTCCAGGTCGACATCTCCACCTGGCAGATGGGCCATGACGGTACCCATCCCTCCAACGTCACCAACACGACCGAGATCAAGGACATGTTCCTCGGCTGCGAGAAGCTGCGCCTGCTCACCGTGGGCAAGTACGCGGTCCTGGCTGGCTCGGGCATCGACAACAACCTCGTGGGCCACACCCGCAAGGAAGGCTCCTGGATCATGGACGCCTGGTTCGGCTCGGGCGACGAGTTCTCCAACATGTTCGAGGTCGGCTTCGCCGGCGGTGCCAACGCCGACGCCCTGGCCCTGTTCGACGGCACGACCCAGGCCATCACCTTCGTCTGGGATGCCGGCAACCTCTGCGGCCGCTTCGCCTCCAACTACAACGTGTGGTGGCGCTACACCGGCGTCGCCCCCGAGGACGACCCCTACCTGCACGTGGGCCTGCTGCGCATCGGATCGGACTCCAAGGACATCACCGAGTCCTTCGTCACCGAGTTTGGCGACGCGCTGCCCTGGCGCGAGCTCCTGGACACCTGTACCACCATCTCCGAGGTGCTCACTGCCGCCGACTACAGCGGCAAGGTCGCCGTTGCCTCGCTCGAGGGCTGGTTCGGCCACAACACCTACAACGGTCTGGACGAGTACCACACCGGCCTCACCGCCTTTGACGGCACGGGCCTCGTGACCTTCGACTCCGCCTTCAACGACAAGGGTATGACCAGTAATCATTGCACGTCGCTGCGCAACCTCTTCGAGAAGGCCGAGAACCTGGTGACGGTCAAGGGCGTCAACACCTGGGATACCACCTTGATTCAGGACTACAGCCGCGCGTTCTTCGGCACCAAGTCCATCTCCAGCCTCGACATCCGCAGCTGGCACATGACTAACGTGAGCAACAGCACCAACATCTACGACATGTTCACCGACATGGGCGGCTGGGACACCTCGCATCTCAAGTCTCTCACCCTGGGCCCCGGCGCCGTGCTCACCGATTCCGGCCTGGGCATGCATCCGGGCAGCAACGGCTCGTGCATGGATGCCGACGCCACCACGTTCAAGGGCGAGACCATCGGCCGCTGGGTCATGGGCGACCCGCTGAACCTCGACCCGACCAAGCTCAACACCGACGTCGCCTGGTTCGGCAGCAACTTCGGCCTCGAGGACCGCTACCGCTTCGGCACCGGTTCGCGTCAGGCCAACGACACCTCGCTCACCTACGTGCACACCTACACCTGGGATAACACGACGGTGGGCAATCACTTCGACTCCAACCGTAACGTATGGTGGAGCTACAGCCACGCCACCGGCGAGCTCAAGATCGGCGTCTTCGACAAGAACGCCACCGTCGAGTACGACAAGAACTGGAACATCGTCTACAGCCCCAACTCCATCGGTTGGGCCCACAAGATCATCGAGGGCGGCCCGGCGCCCACCGACGGCAGCTATGACGCGCTGCCGTGGCGCCGCCTGGGCTTCCTCATCTCGGACTTCCGCGCCGACGGCACCCAGGGCAAGGCCGCCCCGGAGACCATGGAGTCGTGGTTCGAGAGCTACACCACCATCAACAACATGCCCGCCAGCCAGCTCGACCTCACCAACACGTCTGCCTGGAGCGGCTCGCCCTACGTGAGCGTCTCGAAGCAGAACGACGGCACGGGCGACTGGTACCAGGTCACCTTCAACACGAGGCCCAACTGGGAGCAGTACTACACGCCCATCTACCTGTCCACGGGCTACACCTACCAGCTCAAGGCCACCATGCGCACCATCAGCTGGCCCACGAACGTCGGCGGTAGCACGGGCTTCGAGATCGCCTACCAGTCCTACAACCACAGCAACGCCGACTACTTCAAGTACATCGGCTTCACCCCGCGCCAGACCACCGGCTGGACCACTAACTCGATCCAGTTCACGGTGTCGCGCGCCGGCACCTACTACCTGGGCTTCAACGGCGGCCCGATCGCCGACGGCTACACCGTGTCCGTGGGCATCAGGGACATCGAGCTGTCCATCGTCGCCGAGTTCGTCGAGTTCGACGGCACCAACATCGACGTCACCCACACCGTGTCGATGAAGAACATGTTCAAGAACCAGAACAAGCTGCATCGCACGATGGGCATGAGCGCCTGGAACACCGCGAGCCTCGTCAACACCTCGGGCATGTTCCAGAACTGCGGCAACCTCGACACCATCACGTCCGTGACCCATTGGGACATGTCCAAGGTCACCGACGCCTCCTTCATGTTCGACGGCGTGGGCAAGGTCGACACCACCAACGGCCTGAGCTGGGACGTCTCGTCGCTCACCAACGCCGAGGCCATGTTCCGCAACAACGCCTCCGTGGTGAACGCCAACTACATGGCCCGCTGGGATGTCTCCAAGATCACCAACTTCAAGTCCATGTTCGAGGGCTGCTCGTCCATGACGAGCGTCGACGCCATCGGCGGCTGGAAGGTCGGCATCAACGCCACGGGCGCCAATCCCGTCGACCTCACCTCCATGTTCGCCAGCTGCGGCAAGCTCGAGCAGGTCGACATCACCGACTGGAAGATCTACGACCGCGCCGACGGCACGCACTACGCCATCATCACCAACCTCTTCGCCGGCGACGGCGCCCTGACCCAGCTGGTCATGGGCAAGTACGGCATGCTCGAGGATTCCGCCCTGGGCCGTGACGGCGTGGGTGGCAACGCGCTGGCATCGCGCGCCCCGAGCGCTGGCGGTTGGACGCGCTACGGCTCGTCCACCCCGTGGTTCGGCACCACCAACGACCTCGTCTCTGCCTATACCCCCGGTTCGCAGTTCCTGCTGTCCGAGGCCCTCATCTACACCTACATCTGGCAGAGCGAGCAGACCGGCGGCAACGAGTTCGTCTCCAACCGCTGGGCATGGTGGAAGTTCATGCCCGACTCCGGCACGCTCGTCATCGGCCTCAACGACAACACCACGAGCGACCCCAACTACCACCGCTGGGTTTCCGAGCGCTGGTGGGAGCTGCCGTGGTTCGTCGACATCACCGGCAACAACGACGCGCTCTACAAGCGCAGCGAGATCAAGTACATCGAGTTCGTGGGCGACGTCCACGTCATCAACCCCGAGTACTGGTTCGCGGGCCTGCCCAACCTCGAGAAGGCCGACGTCGCACACATGCACATCGACGTGGCCGGCTCCATCGAGGGCCTCTTCGGCACGCTGCCCGAGAAGTACACCGATGACGCTGGCGTCGAGCACGATCCCGAGTCCATCAAGGCCATCCGGGACAAGGAGAAGGAGGGCGGCAAGGCCGACGTCAAGCTCCGCACCGTCCAGGGTCTCGAGACCTGGAACACCGAGCTGAACCTTCCCACCACCTCCGGTGCCTTCGACGGCAAGGACACGCGTCCCGTCACCTCCGCCAAGGGCATGTTCCAGGGCGCCGAGACCCTGCGCAACGTCGACACGGTCGTGGGCTGGGATACCGCCACCTTCCTGGACACGAGCTTCATGTTCGACGGCTGCAAGTCCCTGACCGACGTCTCGCAGCTCGCCACCTGGAACACGGGTAACGTGCTCACCATGGAGGCCATGTTCCGCAACGTCGAGAAGCTCCGCGTCGTCGACGGCGTCATGGGCTGGGATACCCGCAAGGTCGAGAACTTCGTCGACATGTTCAACGGCTGCAAGTCCGTCGTCGAGATGGACTTCTCGAGCCCCACCTGGGACCTCTCGGCCTCGGTGCGTCCCAACGGCACCTACAACATCGACAACATGCTGGCCAACCTCCAGAACCTCAAGCTCATCACCCTGCCGCACACCTTCACGCTGGCGGGTTCGGGCCTCGACAACGAGCCCGTGAACCACAAGGCCACCGACGGCACCTGGGAGCAGGAGGCCTTCCCGCAGCCCGGCACCACCGCCGGTTACGTGGCCTGGTGGGGTAACCCCGGCCAGCTCGTGAAGCGCTACCCCGAGGGCGGCAACAACACCCTGCCCGTCGAGTACGCTGCCGTGTGGGGCACTGCCGAGTTCCTCACCTATAGCTGGAAGTCCGGCTACGTGGGCGGCCGCTTCGAGTCCAACCGCCACGCCTGGTGGAAGTACGACAAGAACGGCAACCTCATCATCAGCGTCGACCATGTCATCACCGACGGCGTCGTCAATAACGAGTTCCGCGTCTGGGAAGACGTCATCGCCGAGGACACCACCCTCACGGACTACAACTGGTCCACCGTGATCGCCAACCCGACCACCGCGCCCACCGGTCCGTCCAAGGGCAACTACAACGCGCCGGACGTGCCCTGGCTCGACGTGCTCTCGGGCACCGATATCAAGAAGATCTACATGCAGAACCAGATCGCCCCGGTCAACCCCAACGGCTGGTTCTCCACCCAGGTCAACACCACCACCACGGGCTCGCAGAACTACTGCAACCTCGAGGAGTTCGAGGGCTCGGGTGCCGACATGCAGCATGCGACCTCGCTGGCCGACATGTTCCGCGGCGACACCAAGCTCAAGCGCGTCTCCACCGGACTTGCCGGCTGGAACAACATGAACCACGCCACGAGCCTGTCCGGCATGTTCGCCGGCTGCAAGGCGCTGGCGGAGATCGTCGGCCTGGACAACTGGGACGTGAGCTACATCACGGACTTCTCGTCCATGTTCGACATGAGCCAGCATCTCGAGGCCACCGGCGTGCTGGGTAACGACGCCCTGGTGCAGATGGGTAACTGGAACATCGGCGCCAACACCGCCGGCCCCATCACCATGAAGGACATGTTCAAGGACCTCCAGGGCATCACCTCGCTCACGGGCCTTGCCGCCTGGGACACCTCCAAGGTGACCGACTTCAGCGGCATGTTCTCGAGCTCCAAGAACCACAAGGGCACCGTCTACGAGTACAAGGACGGCAAGCTCAACATGACGATCGGCGACAAGGGCTCCATGCTCCTGGACGCCAATGTCGTGACCCTCTGGGACACCTCGGCGGCCACGACGTTCGCCAACATGTTCGCCAACGCCATCCGCCTCGAGAAGGTCAACATCTCGAGCTGGAACATGCACAACAAGACCGCCACCGACATGTTCCTCAACTGCGCCGGCCTCAACGAGATCACCCTGGGCACCAGCAACGTCCTGGATGACACCGCGTTTGGCCCGGACATGTTCTTCATCGAGACGGTTCCCACCCGCGCCAACGGCGGCACTCACACCGACGTGAACCGACGTGAACGTCTACTGGCGCTCCAACGTGGACATCAATGCCGACAACAACAAGCTGACCTACAACGGCGTCACCTGGGAGTACGGTAACATCGGCGGCACCTGGTTTGCCCAGGACGCCAACCGTCCCACGGGCAACGACTTCACCGGTACCAACATCTGGTCCGGTTCCACCTCCAACCTGCTGGCCCTGTACCCGGCGCCCATCGCCGCGGGCGTGCAGGCCCACAAGGCGCCGGCCGCCGTCACCACCTACAAGTGGGACGACAGCTGCTACGCCGGCGTCTTCGACAGCTCCATCGCGCAGGACACGGCCACGGGCCTGTACTACTACAACTCGTGGTGGCGCTACTACAAGAAGGGCGACATGGAGAAGACCCTGGTCATGGGTACCATCGCCAACGCCGGCAACCATGTCGTGACCGAGAAGAACGAGTCCCACAAGGACAACGGCACCAACAACCTGCCGTGGGCCAAGTACCCCGGTGCCAACATCGTGGCCAACGTCGAGCACATCAAGACCGGCGCCGTGCTCCACGAGGATGGCACCATCACCTTCGATAGCCTCCTGGGCCAGATCAGCCCCACCAACCCCGAGGGCTGGTTCTACGACCACAATAACCTCAAGGACTTCGACGGCGCCGGCTTCGACACCTCGCAGGCCACCTCGCTCTCGTACTTCCTCGCCGGTTGCGAGAAGCTCGAGACCATCTCCAACATGGGTGGCTGGGACGTGAGCGGCATCGTCGACTTCAGCCACATGTTCCACGGCGATGTCAAGCTCAAGGACATCAGCACGCTTTCCACCTGGGTTCTCAAGAACACGCCCGGTGGCGTCAACATGGCCTACATGTTCGCCGACACGGGCATCACCGACCCGGGCGCGCTGGCCACCAACGGCACCTACTGGAACGTGGGACGCGTGGACAACATGGAGGGCATGTTCGCCGGCTGCAAGGAGATGACCACCCAGGAGACGATCAAGAACTGGGATATCTCCCGCGTGCAGACGATGGCCGGCATGTTCCGCAACTGCGCCGCGCTCACCACCGTCGACCTGTCCCGCTGGGCCATGAAGAGCGCCGGCGGCCTGACCCACATCGGCAACCTCAACGTCGATGGCATGTTCGAGGGCTGCTCCAAGCTGGGCCAGCTCACCGTGGGCGAGTCCTCCATGCTCACCAACACCGCGTTCAACAACAGCCTCGCCAATCGCGGCCCAACAGACACCGAGACCGGTGGCATGTGGGAGCTCGTCAAGGCCAACGGCGTTGACCTGCCGCGTACCTCTCACACGACCGAGTTCCTCCCCGAGGGAACCGCGCTGTGGTTTGGCTCCACGGGTAGCCTGGCCGAGCGCTACACCACCATCTCGAGCGTCCCCGGCGCCGCGCTGACCTACGTCTGGCGCGACGACATGATCGGCGAGCGCTTCAAGTCCAACCCGTACGCCTGGTGGATCTACGACAAGGGCATCAAGCTGGACAAGGACGGCAACCCCGTACTCGACAGCAACAAGAACCCCGTCAAGGCAGGCCACCTGGTGATGGGTCTCGACACCGGCGCCGATGCGACCGACTACTGCCGCAGCCCGGAGCAGCAGACCCAGACCTACGGCAGCCTCGTGACCGAGGGCCAGGACGACACCACCGCGCTGTCCGCCTCCGACCTGCCGTGGCTGTTCAGGACCTTCACCGTGTCCGAGTCCGACTCCGTGAACAACGTGAGCAAGGACTACACCCCCGTCGATCGCAGCAGCATCGTCAAGGTCACCACCCAGGGTGGCATCGACGTGCGCTTCCCGGCCAATTGGTTCAGGGGCTACGCCAACCTCGCGTACTTCGACGGCTCGGGCATGGACACCTCGCAGGCCACGAACCTCTCCAACATGTTCGCCGGCGACGTCAAGCTCGCCGACTTCGTGACCAGCGCCTACCGCTGGAACACCTCCAACGTCACCAACATGAGCGGCTTCCTCTCCGGCACCGCGCTGACCAACCTCGACATGCTCTCCACCTCCGGAGCCAACGGCTTCAACGTGTCCAACGTCAAGGACCTCTCCTACGCCTTCAACGGCATGACGTCGCTCACCGACATCTCGGGTCTGGCGAACTGGCAGATCAACTCCTCCCAGTACGCTCCCGTCAACATGAGCTACATGCTCTACGGCGACACCAAGCTGCTGAGCGCCGTGCCGCTGCAGGACTGGACCGTCGACTACGCCGACCTCAGCTACGCCTTTGGCGGCAACGTCGCCATGCACAGCGCCGACCTCTCCCGCTGGGACATGCGCAACGCCACCGTCAACGGCCTGTTCGAGAACAACAAGGTCATCGGTGACGCCAGCAAGGGCGGCTACCTGCGCCTGGGCAAGTTCTCCAAGCTCATGCTCACCGGTCTGGCCGACATCTCGACCCGCGCCGCCAAGACCGGCATGTGGGTGCGCGACACGAGCTCCGGCACGGTCATCGACTGGTTCGGCACCTCCAACGCCCTCATGGACATGTACAAGGACGGCTCCACGGGCGTGGGCAACGCCATCCTCGTGCCGTCCTATCTCGACTACATCTGGGACGACTCGCGTCTGGGTGGCCGCTTCGGCTCCAACGTCAACGACTGGTGGATGTTCTTCATCAAGGACTCCACCTACAACGGCGAGCCCATGCGCAAGGGCACGCTGCTGCTGGGCGCCGACCAGACGGCCAGCAACCGCGTCGTCACCGAGACCGCCAACGCCCTGCCGTGGCTCGACGACGCCTCGACCCCCGAGATCGACCCGATCGTCACCCGCGACCAGGTGTGGTACATCAAGACCAAGTACGACATCGCCCCGTCCAACCCGGCCGAGTGGTTCAAGGACTACGTCAACAACGTGAGCTTCGACGGCTCGGGCATGCACATCACCAACGCCGTGACCTCGCTGGCCGGTATGTTCAAGAACCAGCCCAAGCTCCACACCGTCACCGGTCTGGACAGCTGGGACGTCAGCAACGTCACGAGCCTCAGGGAGTTCTTCCATGGCGACGAGCGCCTCACGAGCATCTCGGGCATGGACGCCTGGGCTTCCAAGACCGGCAAGGTCGAGGACATGTCCGGCATGTTCTACAACAACGACGGCCTCATCAACACGAACCTCAACCAGTTCGCCAACTGGAACGTGGGCAATGTCCGCGACATGAGCTACCTGCTCTACGACGCCGACGGCATCACCGACCTCGACGCGCTCGCGGGCTGGCGCCCCAGCCGCGTGGAGGACCTGAGCCACGCCTTCGAGTCCATGAACGAGCTCACCAACGTCAACGGCCTGCGCGACTGGTCGCCTGCCAGCTCGAGCGCCACCACGTCGCTCAAGCTCGCCTACCTCTTCGCGGGCTGCACCAAGCTCACGTCCATCGAGCCCATCACCGGCTCGTCGGCCAACATCGGCGCCAACCACTGGAACGTCGACAAGGTGACGGACTTCTCGTACATGCTCTACAACATCGCCGACGCGTCGGATAAGATGGCCATCACCAGCATCGACCTGTCGCAGTGGGACATGCGCTCCAACACCTACCGCAACGGCAACATCCTGCTCACCAACATGCTGCAGCTGTCGAGCAACGCCTACACGGACGCCAAGGACCCCAAGGACACCAACTTCGTGTCGTTCACCTTCGGCCCCAACACGCTGCTCTACAAGGATTCCACCAACAACGCGGGCCTTGCCAACACCCCGCTTCTGACGCTTTCCGACGGCGTGTGGATCAAGAACACCAACGCCCTGGGCCAGGCCACTTCGGTGGGCAACTCCAATGACCTCATGATCTGGTACGACACGAGCGTCAACGTGCCCAGCGACATCACGACCTACACCTTCGACCCCACCCACCTGGGTAGCGTCATGGCCGACAACCGCAACATCTGGTGGACCGTGGCCAAGAAGGACACCACGTCGGTTGCCAACGCGGGCGTCGAGGACAAGGCAAACCTCCTGCGCATCGGCCTCATCGGCAACTCCAAGAGCCATGCCACGTCCATGCTCGGCCCCAACCTGCCGTGGAAGCAGGCGCTCGGCAGCGTCAGCTTCTGGAACAACGTCATCGGCTTTGCCACCGACGGCACCAACGGCAACGTGGCTCCCACCACGATGAGCCAGTGGTTCGCCTCCACGCCGGCCGCCTTCACGAGCTTCGATGGCACCTACCTGGACACGAGCAACGTCACGAGCTTCTACCAGGCCTTCTACAACGCCACCAAGCTCGCGACCGTGACCGGCACCGGCAACTGGAACACCAACAAGTGCGTGAACTTCGACTCGATGTTCCAGGGCTGCTCCGTGCTCAAGGAGCTCGACATGAGCAACTGGAAGGTGCGCGGCAACGCCGCCGGCGCCAACGCGAGCATCACCAACATGTTCGCCGGCATGGAGTACATCACCATCATCCACATCGGCCCGGGCATGGTGCTCCAGGGCACCGGCTTCACCGAGATCGCGGCCATCGGCCCCGATATGTCGGGCTACTGGTACAAGGACGGCACGCGCAAGGCCGACCGCTACGGCAACACCGCCGAGCTGGCCAACACCCACTACGGCGCCGCGAGCTGCGACACCACGGGCATCCACACCTACCGCTGGATCTACGGCGGCGAGTTCGCCAGCAACGGCAACGCCTGGTGGCGCTACGACCACGAGACCCAGACCATGTCCATGGGCCTGTACAACTACGCCGCGAGCGCCAACCACATCGTGACCGAGTACGGCAACTCCCTGCCGTGGCTGTCCGCATCGGGCGCCAAGTCGATGCCCATCACTGAGGTCAAGCACATCGTCACCAACTTCGGCGCGACGGGCGACGACGGCGTCGTGTGCACCGGCAACAACGGCCTGCGTCCCCGCGACCTGAGCTCCTGGTTCGCGGGCTTCACGAGCGTCGAGGACTTCGACGGCCGTGGCCTGTGGGTCGACCGCACGGGCTTCTTCACCAGCACCTTCAGCGGGGATGCCAAGCTCAAGAAGATCGACATCTCCACCTGGAACATGGTCAGCAGCCAGCGCTACAACGTCAAGAACAGCACCAGCCTCGGCAACGGCATCTGGCCCACCATGACCGACTTCTTGGCCGGTGCCACGTCGATCTCGCAGATCGTGGCCGGCAACCAGATCTACCTCATGGGCAGCAACATCGCGCGCACCGACGGCCTGTGGGCCACGGGCGAGTTCACCTACGACAACGAGTACACCGCTGCCGACACCCTGTGGTTCGACACGACGGCTCACCTGTTCACCGACACCACCTGCCGCTACATGAACTCCACCAGCACCGCGGCGGCTACGGGCCGTGGCCTGGGCACGGTCACCTGGACCTTCGTGCCCGGCACCGGCGCTCCCTTCGACGACAACCCCGAGGCCACGTGGATCATGGCCGACGAGGACGTCGAGCTGTCGCCCGCCACCACGCTGCACAAGAACACGCTCTACGTGGGCGTGCGCCCGACCGCCGCCAACAAGACCACGGCCGGCTTCGAGATGTGGGCCCCGTGGGCATCGTGTGACTTCGAGGAGGTCCGCACCTTCGGTGGCCTCAAGCCGCTCAACATGAAGTACTGGTTCACCAACAACTTCCTCACCACCGAGCAGACCAAGACCTGGGGCTTCAGCAAGTACGTTGCCAGCGACACCTACTACAGCCCGAGCGCCGACGGCACCTACATGACCGTCACCGACTACGACCATGGCGACACCACCGGCATCTACAAGTGGGGCTACTACTTCGAGGCCGGCAAGACCTACGAGTTCATGTACGACTACAAGATCACGACGTCTGGCAGTGGCTTCACGAGCGGCTGCTACATCCGCTTCGGCTTTGGCCAGAGCGTCGACTACAACGCGTGCCTCTACTACACCAACCTCTCGCCCTACCAGAAAAACTGGAAGACCGAGCACTTCACCTTCACCGCGCGCTCCACGGGCAACCACACCATGAACTTTGGCTTCGACCTTCTGAGCTACAAGAACTACGCGACGTTCTACTGGAAGAACATGATGCTCATCAACAAGGACTCGAAGCTCAAGAACTTCGACGGCACGGGCTTTGACACCTCGGAGTGCACTGACTTCTCCTACATGCTGTACAAGCGCGGCAACCTCGAGTCCGTCGACATCCACAACTGGGACATGCGCAACGGCGGCAACTACACCTACATGTTCCACGAGGACGACAAGATGACGCGCCTGGACCTGGGTCCGCTCACCTCGTTTGGCAGCAGCGCCGTCATCCAGAGCTCCACCTGGGGCCAGAACGAGGGCTATGCCGCCGGCACGTCGCAGTCCTGGACCATCACCGCCACGGGCGGCGACCCCATCTCCATCTACTTCTTCCCCGGCTCCGAGGTCGAGCGCAACCGCGACTTCATCAAGATCTGGGAGAACGTCACCACGGCCAACCCCACCGCCAACGGCTCCAAGTACAAGCTCACCGGCACCGCCATGGCCGGCGTGACCTACACCTTCAAGGACATGAACACCATCGTCATCACCCTGTCCGCCGACGCCATGGTCAACAAGAAGGGCTTCAAGGCCCTCATCAACGGCGGCAAGGTGACGGCGGTGACCGGCAACGCGGTCTACGCCAACACCGACAACAACATCGGCGTCTTCGGCCCGCAGCCGTCCGGCGTGCTCGAGGGCAACGGCGCCTGGCTCGAATACGGACGTCCGGGCCCGTACCCCAAGGACGACCTGACGCGCGAGGACGGCGACTGGTTCGGCAACTACAGCGACCTCATCAAGCACACGTACAACACCAAGGGCAAGTACACCTACATCTGGGATCCCAACTTCATGGGCGGCCGTCTGGCCGGCAACGACCACCTGTGGTGGTACTACACCGAGCCCGGCCACACCCGCACCGACAACGGCTACGTGGTCAAGCCCAACTCGCTCGTCATCGGCGCCGACCCCGGTTACACGCCCCAGAACCTGACCGTCGACATCGACCGCGCCACGACCATGCTGCCGTGGGAGAAGATCGTGCTCGCCGGCGTGGTCAAGCACGTGGCCACGATGGGCCAGTGGCGCGCCATGACGCTCAACCAGTGGTTCTCCTCCAACAAGGAGTACCTGATCGAGAACCTCTACGACCCCCATAGCTGGGCGGCCGACAAGCTGGATGAGGAGATCCGCGACAAGGGCTCCTTCACGATGAAGGACGAGAACGGCGACGGCACCTTCAACACCGTTGCCAGCTTCAACCTCACCGCGGGCACCACGTACTACTTCCACTATAGCTACTACTGGGATGCCCGCGACCTCAACCTGCTCAACGTCCAGTCGGGCAAGAACGCCGAGAGCACGCTCAAGCTCTCCATCGAGCGCGCCAACGGCAGCTCCGTCTACACCGCCTGGTCCACCAACCTCTCCACGCTCCATGTGGGGGAGGAGTGCGCCTACGAGAACTGGGTGTCCTTCAGGCCCACCCAGACCGGCGAGTACAAGATCTGGCTGCGCCTGCCGGGCAACAGCTCCTTCGAGCTGAACCCCGCCACGCTGTACCTTGACGGCCTGAGCCTGCTCTCGCCGCGCAACGCCACGTCTTCCACCTCGGGCCTGCAGAGCGCCGGCACCGTCGCGGGCAAGTACGAGACGTATCCCACCAAGAGCGTTCCCGTCTACGTGACGAGCAACGGCATGTCCTTCGAGGACTTCGACGAGCTTTCCGACTACCTGGCCGCCAACCCCGGCATCACCTACACCACGAGCTCGCGCCTGGAGTACACGCCCACCATCAAGACGAGCAACTACACTAAGTACTACTATCCGTCCGACTTCTTCCGCAACCTCGAGACCTTCGACGGCTCGGGCATCTACATGGACGACTGCCGCAGCATCGGCGGCCTGTTCGAGAACACCACCGGCCTCAAGGAGATCAACATCCGCGGCTGGTCGCTCGACCCGACCAAGATCACGACCGACAAGGCCCTGTCCTCGCTGGTCAACCTCGAGCGCATCATCGTCGACAACGGCACCTCGCTCACGACCGACCCGAGCTTCATCGCGCAGATCCCCAAGCACAACAACGGTGCGTGGATTGCCCAGTCCGTGACCGAGGATGCCGACAACCCCAAGCTCGACTCCGGCTCCAACCGCGTGTTCGAGGGCATGGCCGTGCTCAACACGAGCCCCACCACCTCGACCAACAAGAGCCTCGAGAATCTGTACGCCTACACCAACGGCGGCAACGACCACGGCATCGTCACCTGGGAGTTCGGCTACGGCACCTTCATCAACTTCGAGCCCAACCGCAACGACGCCGAGGGCTACATCCCGAGCGCCTTCCTCAAGGGCGGCGAGACCTTCAGCTTCACGAAGGACCCGGACGGCACCCTGTGGATCGACTTCCCCAACGGCGACCGCTACCCGGCCTACACGATGGACGGCTACGTGCTGCGCTACTGGAACACCGTGGCCAACCCGCCCACCAACAAGCACGGCGTGCCCACGCAGGGCCAGGAGGTCACCTGGGGCTACAGCTACACCGCCCCCAACGTGGGCGATGACGACGCCGTCTCCATCACCTTCTACGCCCAGTGGTACCGCGACGCCGACGTGACCGTGAAGTTCGTCGTCGACACCGACGGCGCGGGCACCGGCACCACCCCGGATTCCAACGTGGGTGCCGACGCCGACATCACCACGGGCTACCTCGAGGTCACCGGCAAGAAGGTGGGCGACACCTTCCAGCTCTTCGATGGCACCACCATCGGCACCATGATCTACGACCCGGCCGAGGGCTACGTGCTCGACATGGCGAGCTTCGAGGAGTTCAAGCGTCCGGGTTACGACCTCGTGGGCTGGAGCTTCTACCTGCGCCACATCAACGAGGACGGCACCATCGAGGGCCACACCTACACCATCAAGTTCGACGAGGACAAGGACCACACGACGCGCCTGTTCATCCCGTACGGCGCCGACGAGGCCGACACCCTCTTCATCGACACCTTCTACGCCCTGTGGGCCCCGCATCGCGGCTACAGCGTGCAGTACGTCTCGACGCCGAGCGCCTACACGCCCGATATGCGCACCGACCTCACCTGGACCGACGCCAACCTGCTGCCGACCGACGGCGACAAGGTGACGCGCCTGGGCTACAAGGTGGCCGGCTGGTACGCCCTGGACAAGAACGGCAACCGCATCACCTTCGCCGACGGCAGCAACCTGATTACCACGGCCAACGCCGCGCACATCCGCATCCGCGACATCGCGCTTTCCGCCGACGTCGCCGACGTCATCACGCTGTACGTCGAGTGGGCCGAGGGCGACATCGTCCTCGAGTTCAACGCCGACACCGATGCCGGCCGCGTCTCGATGCCCGTGCAGGAGGTGCCGCTGTCCGACGCAACGGCTGTCAAGAACGTCACGGCCATCGTCAACAAGGGCTATCACTTCGACGGCTGGACCAACGACCGCGACGGCACGGTGTTCACCGACTTCCTGCTCACGGCCGACCAGATCCGCCAGATCGCCTTCGACGCCGTCACGGGCCACTGGCTGCCTACGGTGTTCACGGCGCACTTCGCCCCCAACGAGTACACCATCAAGTTCGCCCCGGGCGAGGGCGGCCAGGGCTCCATGCCCGACCAGACGGCCACCTACGGCGTGGGCTTCATCGTCCCGACTGCTGGCGACACCACCACCTTCTACCGTGATGGCTACGTCTTCACCGGCTGGATGACCAACGAGCTCTACAGCGACTCCAACCCGTCGACGCCGCGCTTCATCCACGCCGGCGACAACATCACGGACTTCCTGAGCACCCACAACGGCACCATCATCCTCACGGCCCAGTGGGAGCCCATGACGATCAAGGTCACCTGGATCGCCGGCAAGGGCGGCATGGTCGCCGTGGCCGGTGACGAGGGCAACAAGGCCCAGACCGTCACCCGCGAGTACACCACCGTCACGGTGGCGCTCGACCGCGTGCGCGCCATCGCCAACCTGGGCTACCGCTTCACCGGCTGGCACATCACCGGCAGCGACGAGGTGCTCTCCACGAGCGCCCTGCTCGAGCGCATCCTGGCCGACGGCACCATGTGGCCCGCCGAGCAGAGCTTCACGGCCACCTTCGAGCCCATCACCTACAAGATCGTCTTCCAGCACTACGTGGACAACGACGGCCAGCCCGTGGCCACCGGCACGATGCCCGGCGAGCTCACCAAGACCTACGACACGCCGCTGGAGCTGCCGTACAACTACGACGAGCACGGCTACGACCTGCTCACCCGCCTGGGCTACGTGTTCAGCGGCTGGCGCACCCTGGACGGCAAGACCGTCTTCGACGAGGGCGGCTTCATGAACATCGACCTCTCGGCCGTGGATGGCGACACCGTCTTCCTCTACGACCACTGGGTGCCCTCCAAGTACACCGTGACCTTCTACCGCGGCACCGACAACGCCGTGGGCACCATGGCCGTCCAGACCTTCACCTACGACCTGGCCCAGGCGCTCTCGAAGAACCAGTACATCCGCAACGGCCACCGCTTCGTGGGTTGGGCCAAGAGCCTGTACGGCGGCATCGACTACACCGACGAGGAGTTCGTCAAAAACCTCGGCATGGACGGCGACAACATCGTGCTCTACGCGCGCTGGGAGAAGGTCGAGGCCTACAACGTCTTCTTCGAGCTCGACGAGAAGTGCACCGGCATGGCCACCATCCACATGCCCAACGACTACGATCCCAACATCGGCATCATGGTGCGCCAGGACTTCTTCGTGCCCGATGACCAGGTGCCCTTCTTCAGCCAGACGCAGGAGCAGATCGACGCCGACTACCAGCTGGCCTACTGGCGCTACAGCATCCAGCACGAGGACGGCACCGTCGACACCGGCATCACGCAGGACGTGCGCAAGATCGCCGTCACCGGCGTCATGCTCTTCACCGCCGTCTACACCTACGGTCGCACCTACATCGTCCTCTACGAGCAGGGCGAGCACGGCACCTTCCCGTCGGCCGACAACAAGACCTACTTCGTCGAGCTGCCGCCTTCGGTGAGCACCAACCCGACCTACGTGCCGCAGTACGGCAACACGCCCGCCGGTGGTGCGCTCGATCCCACCTACTTCGACACCAACAGCTCCAACCCCAAGAACATCGGCAAGCCCAAGGGCACCCCGGGCTGGCAGTTCCTGGGCTGGATGTGGCAAGATGACGACGGCACGCGTCACTACAACTTCGACTACTACGATGACCTGGGCAACCTCGTCAAGAGCGCCGAGGAGTTCCCCTCTGTCATCACCAACCGCTCCTACACCTTCACGGCCATGTGGGCCCCGTCCGAGGTGACCGTCTACCTGGGCACCAACGGCGGCGAGTGGATCCGCAACCCGGGCGACCCGGGCCTGGCGCATCCGGACGAGGCCGGCGAGTTCACGCTCACGGCGGGCAACGACTTCGCCATGGCCGTCCAGAACACGGGCCGCGCCATCATCCTGCCGTCCCACGTCAACATCATGGAGCGCGAGGGCTATAGCTTCATGGGCTACACCTCGAGCCCCGGTGGGGAAGTGATCTGGGCAGCGGGTGACACGATCATCGCCACCTACGGCCTGCACATCTACGCCGTGTGGCAGAAGCTCACCTACACCGTGCACTTCAACTCGCTGGGCGGCACCTCCGTCGCCGACAAGAAGGGCGTCGGCTGGGCCGACCGCAACCTGCTGGCGGGCGTGGCCACCCCCAAGAAGAACGGCTACACCTTCGACGGCTGGTACATCATCGACCCCAACGCCGACCTCGTCGACGACTCCATCCACAAGGTCTCGAACCCGTCGATGTACTCCACCATCGCCCGCTACAACGGCCTGACCGACCTCACGGCCCTGGAGCCCGGCGTCACCCTGTACGCCAAGTGGCTCGAGAACGTCTACGAGATCCAGTACAAGGCCGCCCAGATCGACAAGTTCGGCAACTTCATCGACACCAATGGTGGCACCGTCACCGTGAAGAAGGAGACCGTGCGTATCATCACGCAGGTCGAGGCCCCCAACGGCTCGGCCGCCCGCACGGGCACCGGCTTCCACTTCGTGGGCTGGTACGACGTCAACGGCAACAAGGTGTCGTCCGCCTACGAGTTCCGTCCCAACAAGGGCGACTACAACCTCACCGGCGAGTTCTGGGGCGATCCCAACCACTCCATCTACTACGCCGTGTTCGAGCCCAACACCTACATGGTCGAGTTCGTCGTCAATGGCGGCATCGGCCGTATCGAGGCCCTCGAGATGAACTACGGCGAGGCCCGCTACCTGCCCCTCAACAACGGCCAGATGGCCCGCGTCGGCTTCGTGTTCGTGGGCTGGGCCACCAACCCCGATGGCTCCGGCGTGCGCTATGACGACGGCGCCCAGATCATGAACCTCACCGGCATCAACGGCGCCCGCATCCCGCTGTACGCCATCTGGAAGGGCCTCGAGTTCACCTTGACGCTCGACAAGAACGGCGGCATGCCCAACCCGTGGGACGGCGTCGCCAAGCCGCCCGTCACCTATAACGCCGACGGCAACGTGGAGTACCCGATGGTCGCGGGTTCCACCATCCGCCTCCCGGACACCCACACCTTCGTGCGCGCCGGCTACACCATGGACGGCTGGGTCACCAAGCCGATGGGCGACGACCTCATCGCTCCGGGCAGCATCTACCAGATGCCCGGCGGCAACGTGGTGCTCTACGCCCACTGGGTGCCCAACACCTACATCATCCGCTTCCAGCCCGGTGCGCCGGACGTGGAGGGCGCCGAGGACATGGTGGACATCACCGCCACCTATGACAAGACGACCTACCTGCCCAAGAACACCATGACCCGCGAGGGCTACGTCTTCTACCACTGGACCGCCACCATCAACGGCAGGATCGTGACCTTCGAGGACGAGGAGGGCATCCGCAACCTCACCACGGTCGACGGCCAGATCATCACGCTCACCGCCGTGTGGACGCCCAAGCCGCATCGCGTCACCTTCGAGGGCGGCGCCGGCACCATCGGCGGCATCGCCAACCCGCAGGACGTCAAGAACGGCGAGACCCCCAACGTCGCGGGCCTCACGGCGAGCTACGGCAACCACGTGCTCATCGGCTGGTCCTTCGTCATGCAGGATCCCGAGGGCGGCGATCCCATCACCGGCTACACCTACACCCCCGGTGAGGTCAAGATCTACGGCGACACCGTGTTCACCGCCCAGTGGGGTGGCCCGCGCGTCGTGGTCTACCTCCCCGGCGACCATGGCCTGTTCACCCCCTACATCGCGAACGAGACCCTGTACACCGACCTGCCCATGGGCGCCACCGCCGAGCAGTACCCCTACGGCGGTGCCGTCGACGACGAGAAGCACCTGCCCCTGGGCGAGGAGGGCTGGCAGTTCATGGGTTGGGACCGCGTGGCCACGGATGCCAGCGGCAACATCGTGGGCGACCGCCTCATCATCACCCTGAACGAGTACCTCAACGACCCCGTCGGCTCGCTCGGCTTCATCGACAACGACGAGCAGACCGTCACCTTCATCGCCCGCTGGTACAAGCCCTTCACCCTGACCTACGACCTCATGGGCGGCGGCACCTGGAAGGAAGACTTCGACTTCGGCTTCCCGCGCCAGGACGACACCTTGCCGGTCAAGCTCACCGTGGGCGCCGGCGAGATCGTGACCGTTCCCACCAAGGACGCCATCGACCGCGCCGGTTGGATGTTCGAGGGCTGGGCCACCTCGCTCGAGGACCACGAGAAGCACATCGTCACCTACCCGGGCTACGACGAGAACGGCAACGTCTTCACCGACTTCGAGATGCCCGAGCATGACGTCACGCTCTACGCCGTGTGGACCCAGCGCGAGTACCGCGTCCACTACGCCACGGGCGGCGGCACCTACATCGGCGTCCACATCTTCCACTGGACCGACCGCGGCCTCATCCCCGCCGAGGACCCGACCTGGCCGGGCTACGCCTTCAACAACTGGTACACCGCCGACAACTCCACGACGCTGCCCGGCGACGAGCCCCAGGGCCAGCGCATCTACCCCGAGACGCGCCTGTGCGACTTCCTCATCTCCGAGGAAATCACCGACGTCATCCTGTACGCCTGGTTCGTGCCCGGATTTGCCACCATCCACTACTTCGTGGACGGCGACGGCGGCACCGTCACCAACCCGCGCGACGTGAACCTGTCGGCCTCCGACGGCCAGCCCAAGGGCTCCACGGCCGTCGCCGGCAAGGGCTACGCCTTCATGGGCTGGTACGACGCCAAGGGTAACCTCGTGGGCACCGAGCCCACCTTCGTGCCCACCAAGAACCCCGACGAAGCGTGGCTCGATGGCACCGTGTACTACGCGCGCTTCCTCTACAAGCAGTACATCATCGTCTTCGAGTCCAACGAGGCCGACTCCGGCAAGCTCAACGACCAGAAGGCGCCCTTCGACCAGGTCGTCACCCTCACGCCCAACGCGGGCCGCGTGGTGCGCGACGGCTTCAAGTTCATGGGCTGGACCAAGAAGCAGCTCTCCGCCTTCGACACCGTGGACGACATGAACGCCGCCCTGACGGCCCAGAACCTGCATCTCTACCTCGACCAGGAAGAGGTCATCAACCTCGTCGACGGCGACAACATCATGGTCACGCTGTGGGCCGTGTGGGTCAACGTCGGCTTCAACGTCCACTACAACCTGGACGGCCAGAACGACTTCTTCGGCGAGAAGTTCTTCGGCTGGGTCGACGACGTCGACAACGACCGCGTCTACAAGACCAACACCGTGGTGACCACGCTCACCAAGGAGGACACGCACGGTGCGCACCGCAACGGCTACAACTTCACCGGCTGGCGCTACCAGAACCACCTGGGTCAGTGGGTCGGCGTGGGCTTCGGCCAGACCTTCGTCATGCCCAACTACCACGTCACGCTCACCCCGCTGTGGGAGCCCATCACCTACACCGTGCGCTTCGAGGCCGGCGTCACCAACTACGAGGTGCTCGGCCAGTACGCCAGCGACGTGCACCTCAAGTACAGCGACGAGGGCAAGCCCTACTTCGAGATGGAAGTCAGCTTCGAGGACCTTTTCGACGCCAACAACCGTTTCTTCCGCAGCGGTTTCGACTTCCTGGGCTGGAGCGTCACCGGCACCCATAGCTGGGGCGACACCGTGAACAACCTCGACGGCGAGTACGAGGAGGGCTGGTACGAGGGCCTGTCCAACCTGGACGGCTCCGAGGTCACCTTCACCGCCATCTGGTCGCCGCGCCGCGTCACTGCCATCTTCAAGTCCTACGACTCGGTCACCGGCGGCACCATCACCGGCCAGACCACGCAGGTGCTCTACACCGGCGACAAGACCAAGTACGACGAGGTCATCAAGACGCCGCGCTACCGCAAGGCGCTGGCCTACTGGACCGCCGACATCGTCATCGTCAACGAGGACGGCACGACGGCCACCAAGTCGCAGCGCATCGAGCCCGAGGACATGGCCGACTACATCCTCGAGGGCAACACGACCTTCACCGCGTTCTGGGTCGACGCCCGCGAGGTGTGGTACTTCGAGGGCGAGTACGGCGACTTCTACACCGACAACGGCCATGACGCCGGCCATACCGGCGGCGAGGAGGGCACCACGCGCTTCACCCATGCCGTGCCCAACAAGCCCATCCCGACCTACAACGGCATGCAGAACGGCCTGCCGCGCTCGGTCACCGTCTTTGACGGCAACAAGCAGATCACCTACACCTTCATGGGCTGGGCGCTCGCCGAGATGGAAGACGGCAGCCCCAAGAAGGACCTCGACGGCCATGTCGTGTACCGCACCACGGCCAACGGCACGCCCATGTACCTGCGCGACTCCGAGGGCAACCTCGTGCTGACCGCCGACCTCTCCGGCCTGCCCCTCACCGAGGACCTCTTCCTCGTGGCGACCTGGAAGCAGGGCGACTGCCTCATCATCTTCAACCGCAACGACCCGCCGCAGCCCAACGTGCCCGAGCTCGACGGCATCGACCTGGTCACCGGTACGATGCCCCAGCAGCTCATGGCCTACGACACCCAGGTCAACCTGGCACCCAACCAGTACAGCGCCGTCGGCTACCGCTTCATCGGCTGGTCCACGCGTGCCGAGAGCCCGTTTGCCAAGTCGTGGCTCATCGGCGATAACGACTACAGCCGCATCGCCGCGGAGATCGCCAACAACGGCGGCCAGTTCTTCGAGAACCAGGCGCTCTTCCCCGCGACGCTCGGCGAGATCCCCGTGGGCCACGACGTCAACCTCTACGCCGTGTGGGTCCTCGAGGAGTACACCGTGACCTTCCTCACCTCCGGCGACATCGTCGGTGGTAACATCATCGGCTGGCTCGGCAAGCCGATTCCCGAGGGTGACCCGCGTCTGACCCAGACCGTCGAGTACATGGGACATCCCTCCACCATGCACAAGCCTGGTGACCTCACCCACCTCTCCAACTGCATACACCTCCAGGCCAACCCCGGCTACGTCTTCGCCGGCTGGAACTACGAGGTGACCCTGCCCGACGGCACGAAGCTCACCGGCACCTTCCCCGAGGAAGGCGAGATCGGCTCGATCACCGTCTACGGCAACACGATGGTGCGCGCCATCTGGGAGAAGACCTACAAGCTGACCTACCAGCCCGGCGAGCACGGCGACTGGGCCGAGGACACCATCTTCGTCGAGGGCCTGCGCGGCGGACGCGACATGCTCGTGGCCTACTATCCCGACCTCAACGGCCCCATCGACAACGACCCGAGCATCCCCGCCCTGGATTACGGCAGCGGCATCGCGAGCAAGCGCACCCTGCCGCTGTCCAAGGACGCCGACTTCATGTTCGACGGCTGGGTCTCCAACGACGGCCGCTACTTCCAGACCGTCGAGGAGGTCACGAAGGCCCTCATGAGCCGCGGCGACCTCGAGCTCACCGCCAACTGGGTGCGCCGCCCCGTGCTCGTCCGCTTCGACGTCGACGGCGGCATCCCCGTGGACGACACCACGGCGCTCGACGACCGCTACTGCACGCCGTACGAGCAGATCACCCTGCCGTTCATCGGCACCGTGACCAAGCCCGGCTACCACCTCACCGGCTGGGACTACAACGGCCACACCTACAAGGTGGGCACCAACTACTCCGACGCCTTCACCGTGCCGCGCATGGGCGCGACGCTCAAGGCCCACTGGGAAGAGGACCTCGCGACGCTCACCTTCAAGTCCGAGGCCACCAACACCACGGGCGCTGGCTACATCGTGTCCGACTTCGGCTACAAGACCACCCATGATCCCGGTTGCGGCAGCGACGGCAAGGTCGGCGCGGGCTGGTGCTACTGGCACGGCCTGAGCGGCTGGTACTACGACGACGCCGCCGGCCACCAGGTCGTCAAGGTCTCCGGCTTCCACGACGAGTGGTTCAACCGCACCACCGGCGAGGTCGACTACGTCATCAACAACGCCGTCAAGCCCGACGGCAAGATGTACCAGAAGTGGTACGACACCCTGCAGTTCAACGTGAGCGCCATCTCGGGCCAGACCCGCGGCTGGCTGTCCAAGGACTCCACGCTCGTGGTGAGCGACACGCCCATCCAGGTGCGCGCCGTCGCCCGTACCGGCTACCACTTCCTGAACTGGGTCGATTCCAACGGCGTCGTGGTCTGCGACACCCCCGAGTTCGTGGCCCCGGCCGGCGCCTCGGGCGTGTGGACCAACGCCACCTACTACGCCATCTTCACCGAGGACCAGGACATCGTCATCAAGTACCGCGTCGACGATCCCGACCACGGCTGGGTCAGCCGCGAGCGCGAGTCCATCGCCCCGTCCACCGGCACCGCGCTGGGCACCGACGTGCGCACGCTGCCCGGCTACGAGGTCGTGGGCTGGTACGTCGACGACGACAGCGAGCACCTGATCCCCAACCTGCCCGATCCCATCACCACCTTCATGCCGCCGCGCTACGGCGACGGCCTGCTGCCGGGCGCCCAGATCTTCTACGATCCCTCCAAGGAGTTCGCCGGTGGCCACACCTACACGGCCGTCATCAAGCCGCTGCCGCACATCGACTTCGTCGTGAACCACTACCTGCAGCACACCGACGGCTCGATGAACTTCGACCTGCGCCTCACCGAGACGCTGGACGGCCCCTATGACACCCGCGTGGGCGTCCGCTCGACCACGGTGACCAACCCCGACGGCACCACGTCGGTGGCCTGGCACCTCTACGAGCTGGACGACGCAGGCAACATCGACCTGTCCGGCTACTACCTCGAGAAGATCCTGCTGGGTAGCGACTACCTCGTCGACGGCGGCTGGAAGTGGGCCTATGCCGACGACATCTCGGCCCAGACCAGCCATGGCGTCATCGGCCACGGCACCACGGGCAACGTCATGGTGCTCGACCTCTACTACATGCTCGATCCGCGCAACTACGCCACCATCGCCTACGAGGTCATCAACGTGCCGCACGTGGGCAACGACCCGTACGGCAACGGCGACTACGGCTCCACCGACCCGACCTTCGAGCTCATCGCGTCGGGCCCGACGGGCAAGCCCCTGGGCACCAAGGTCACCGTGCCCGACGGCTACGAGTTCCTGGGCTGGTTCACGAGCATCGTCGACCTGCAGGGCGGCATGGCACCGCTTTCCACGGACCTCAACTGGGCCCCGGCGCTCGATGGCGTGGCACTGCCCACCACCGGCCTCAACACCGGCGACACCGTGACCTTCTACGCGATCTTCCGCGAGAAGGCGCCCATCGACATCTACTACGACTTCGTGCCCTCCGACGGCGGCTCGATCTCGATGGACCATGACAGCTTCGAGCCCGTGACCGGCCATCCGCAGGCCGTGTACACCGAGCCCAAGCCCGGCTACCGCTTCAGCCACTGGACGCGCGACGATGGCCTGTGGGTCGCCTACGACGGCACCGTCATCGCGGGCTCCGACCTGTGGACCTCCATCCCGAGCGACGCCAACCTCATGGGCCCGACGTTCTTCCCGCAGCGCATCAACGGCTCGTTCATGAGCTACGACAACCGTGTCTTTACCGCCCACTTCGTCATCGACGACGTGACCTTCACCGTCGAGCGCTACAAGGTCATCGGCGGCGAGATGGTGGACGGCAAGCTCGTGGGCGGCAAGGTCGTCTACGTCAATGACGACGGCACCCTGAGCTACACCAACAAGCCCACCGAGACCGTCAAGGTCTACGCGCCGGCCAACTCGCGCGTCAAGGTCTTCTACGACGCCGAGCTCAAGGACTACTACGTGGCCGAGACCGACATCTCGGGTGTCCAGCTCGACGTGGGCGTCACCAAGTACTTCAACATGTGGCTCGGCTACTGGTACCTGCCCGATTACGAGAAGGCCATCGAGTCCGGCGTCGTGCGCGGCGACGGTAGCCTCGTACTGCGCATGTACTACTGGGCCGATCCCAACATGCACTTCGTCGTGGAGCGCTACACCGTCAACAGCGGCGATCCGTCGCGTCCCGAGACCAACCTGGGCGACGTGCTCTTCGACACCACGCACTACGGCGCTCCCTACAACAACAACGGCGCCCCGACCGACAGCACCGTGACCCTGCAGCTGCTGGCCAACGCGAGCGACAAGGCCGACGCCGGCAAGATCGGCATCACCGCACCGGCCGGCTACCGCTACGTGGCCCACACCGACGAGATCCTGAGCGCCATCGTCAAGGGCGACGGCACCACGGTGCTGCGCATGTACTTCGAGGGTATCGAGGGCGGCACCTCCTACAAGGTCGAGCACGTCTTCGTCGACGGCATGTTCAAGGAGACCATCGCCGAGGGCGACCCGATCGTCATCCCCAACGCCACGGCCGGCACCTACGTCTCGACCGACCCGCTGACCTTCGTGCCGGCGGCCGTGGGACACCCCGGCTACACCTACTCGGACACCGCCACCGTGTGGCGCACCAACCCCGAGACGGGCATCCGTGAGCTCACGACCGTGAACTCCAACCCGTACGAGCTCTACGTGGCCGGCGACGGCTCCACGGTGCTGCGCCTGTACTACGTGGCCGACCGCCGCTTCCTCGACTTCGACCTGGGCGACGAGGGCCAGTGGGCCGACGACTTCACCCGCGTCATCCCCATTGAGATGGCCACGGGCAGCGAGACCTACCTGCCCACCACCGGCGACGTGAAGCGCGACGGCTACGAGCTCGTGGGCTGGTACATCGAGGCCACCGGCACCAACACCAAGGGCACCAACTCGCTGGCCGTCGCCGATCAGCTCAAGGCGATGACGAGCGGCTTCTGGGGCCTGGGCAGCGACGGCCACGGCGCCCTGTTCAAGATGCCCGAGCTCAACGCCGGCGACAAGCTCGACCCGACCGACCCGAACCGCTCGCCGTTGCTGCACTACAACGCCGAGACGGGCGAGTACGACACCTACGTGCTGCACGCCGTGTGGCGCGCGGTACAGGCCACCTACACCGTCGAGGTGTGGGTCCAGCACGGCAACGGTGACATCGAGCGCATTCCGTTCACCTTCCCCGTGCCGCCCGCCAGCGACGACAACGTGCTGTCTGGCAACTTCGGCGACATCATCGACTTCAGCGACCCGACCAACCCGGTGCGCCGTTACCCGACGGCCAACGGCGTGGTGACCGAGGCCCTGAACACGCCGTACGCGCCCGGCACGCCGTTCAGCGTTCCCACGCCGGCCGGCTACGTGTTCGAGAAGTCCTTCACGGTGCCCGTGGGCGCCAACATCATCGGCTACGACACCTCGCTGCCGGTCAACGGCTCGGTCAACTCGCTCGAGCTGAGCAAGACCGGCGGCTCGGTCATCTACCTGTTCTACACGCCCGAGGTCGACAAGGTGTACTACACCGTCAACCGCTACATGGTGCTGTCCGACAAGGTGACCCAGATCGAGGTCGACAAGAACGGCAATCCCATCTACCGTGACGCCAACGGCAACGTCTACACCGACGCGGCGCTGACCAACCGCGTGGCCGACGAGGACCTCGACAAGTACCTCATCCGCGTCGCCGCCACGGCCGGCCAGTGGGCGCACGCCGTGAAGAAGGCCGTGGTGGACGGCATGGGCCTGACCTACACGCCGGGCTCCATCCGCGTGGTCGACCCGAGCGACAACACCAACTACTACATCATCTACGACAACGCGCTGCCGGGCTTCACCTTCTCGGCCGACCTGTCCGCCTTCTACGACAACGCCCGCGTCGCCGGCGACTGCTCCACGGTGCTCAAGCTCTACTTCGACGCCAACAAGCAGGACGTCGTTTTCGAGCTGGGTGACGGCAGCTGGACCATCAACAACCTCAACCGCGACGACGGCGCCTTTGGCGGCACCCTGGGCCGCGTCCACACCCTGGACACCATGAACCTGCCGGTCAACGCCAACGTCGAGCGCGACGGCTACGAGCTCGCCGGCTGGGCCACCACCACCGACATGCGCGACTGGGCCGAGATCAACTTCGACTACAGCAACCTGCTCAAGCCGGGCGTCAACTGGACCGTGCCCGCCGCGGCACTCGGCCCCGCTAACGTGGACGCCGCCGGCTACGGCGTCGTGCGCCTCTACGCCGTGTGGAAGCCGCTCGACAACTACTACAACGTCAAGGTCTACCGCGTCGAGGGTGGCAAGGTCATCCGCGACAAGGACTTCGAGCGCCTCGAGATCCGCGACGCCAACGGCGACATCACCAAGCCCGCCTTCATGGACGTTAACGAGAACCCGCTGCTGCAGGGCCCCACGGGCTCCACGGTGGGCTTCGCCCCGACCGGCAACGCCGCCCAGACCATCTGGGCCTACCCGCTGCGCAACGGCTACAACCTCATCACCGACCCGACCTACTCCACGGTCTACGGCAACGCCAAGCTCACCGGCCAGGTCACGCCCGACGGCCGCATGACGCTCATCCTCTACTACGAGGCCATCCCCGGCGGCTCGCCCTACCAGGTCGAGTACTGGTACTGGGATCCCATCAGCAAGAGCCCCGTCAAGTTCGACGAGAGCGTCGCTCCCACCGTCACGCTGCACGGCACCGCCGGCTACAAGGCCAACGTGAGCGATGCCGCCTACAACACCAACGCCCCGGGCACGCTTGACACCACCGTCACCGGCGCTCCCGACGAGGCCACCCCGTACGACTCGCTGTCCTACATGTGGAAGACCATCGAGGGCTTCGACGCCGCGCCCACCACCTCGTGGATGTACACCGGCGCCTCGAAGGACCTGACCTACGACGTGACCTACGTCGCCGCCGACGGCACGGTCACCACCATCAGCCGCACCTTCCGCGTCTCGCAGAACACGTCGCTTTCCACCACTTCTACCGGCACCGTGGTGGGCGACAGCGAGATGCTCGTCCTGCGTCTGTTCTACACGCCCGCCCCGCGCGAGATCGTCTTCGATCCCCAGGGCGGCGTGTGGAGCAGCGGCACCGACAACTTCAGCTCGTCCACGTCGCGCAAGTACATGACCGGCCAGGTCATCGACGTTCCCGTCTCGACCCAGGCCAAGAACGACATCTACCGCACCGGCTACAAGCTCCTGGGCTGGACCACCGACAAGGCCGCCCTGGATACCTGGGAGGCCATCGGCGCCGACCGCAACCACGCGAGCTTCGACGCCCTGACCGACGTGCTCTACACCACCACCTACGAGGTGGGCGCTCCGCTGCACCAGACGCTGTACGCCGTGTGGGAGCCCGCCGAGGCCACCTTCAACGTGGAGCACTACCGCGTCGTTGCCATCCGCAACGCCGACGGCACCATCTCGCAGGTGCTGCGCGTCGAGGACGGCCCCATCTACACCACCACCCAGACCGGCTTCAAGGCCGAGCAGCTCATCGCCGAGGGCGCCGTCAGGGAGATCACCGACTACGCTGCCTACCCGTCGCTCAAGGGCTTCGAGTACTTCGAGGACTTCTCGCAACTGCTGAATGGCACGCTGTACGAGGAGTTCGACACGATCACCTCCGCCCCGGGTCTGGCCGGCGACGGCACCACGACCTTCAAGCTGTACTACGTGTCCGTCCTCGTGGACTACGAGGTGCAGTACTGGAAGGTGTCCGGCGACGGCGTGGCCACCCGCGTGCTCGACGAGCACGGCAACGGCGTGAGCGATTGGCGCCAGGGCTATGCGGGCGCTTACGCCAAGGCGGATGCCCAGGAAAGCGCTCCGGGCACCTGGATGTCGTACAGCTACGTGGACGCCGACGGCAACACCATCATCCCGACGCACCTGACCGCCGACGCGTTCCTGCGCGACCCGTCCATCATCGGCTACAGCTACCAGGCCGGCACCTTCACGATCAACGACGTGTCGTTCACCTCCGACCCGTACGTCATGATCAAGGGCGACGGCAGCGCGGTCATCCGCCTGTTCTACACGCCGGACACCTACAAGCTCACCCTCAAGCTCAACGACGACGTCACCTTCACCGACGGCAACTGGATCAAGAGCTACAGCGGCGCGGGCAACGGCTTCGTGCTCACCGGCTCGATCGACGTCACGAGCGGCTCGCAGCACTTCCTGCCGGGCGCGGGTGCCGCCAGGCGTCCGGGCTACAAGCTCGTGGGCTGGTACACCACCAACGCCGACATGGCCACGGCCGGTGCCGCCTCCGTGCTGCGCTACAACAACCTCATGAGCAACCCCAACTTCTACGGTAACGGCACCTTCTACCCGGTGGGCACCAACTACACCGTGCCCGATTCCGATGCGGGCACCGAGGTGTTCATGTACGCCGTGTGGGTCGCCGAGGAGTCCAACTTCCAGATCGCCTACTACAAGGTCGTCGACGGCCAGGCCACGCTCGAGTACACCAACACCAACGCCTCGCTCAAGTACGCTACCGGCGACACCGTCGACCTGCGCGTCACCGACCTCTCCGACCTGCAGGCCCGCTACAAGCTCGTCACCAACTCGACGTTCAGCGACAACGGCCGCGACTACGACTTCCGCGGCTACACGCTCGACCTCACCGACGCGCGTAACGTCCTCAACGCGGTGATCAGCGGCGATCCCACCAATCCCACGGTCTTCCGCGTGTACTACAAGGCCAACGACGACACGCTGTTCAAGGTCCACCACGTCTTCGTCGACGGCGACGGCAACACCTTCGAGGTGCTCACCGAGATCCGCCAGTTCACCACCGACAAGGAGTGGCAGCCGGCGTGGATCGGCCGCGGCACCGGCACGGCGCCGTACCAGACCGGCTACGAGGACAACGTCAATCACATCTACGGCACCCGCGACAACGTGAACCTGACGACCATCACGCTGAGCTACCCGCTGGGCGCGATGATCGGCAACGAGTTCATCTTCGACTTCACCGGCTACAAGTTCCATCCCAACTCTGACGGCTACGTGCCGGGCACCACCCTGCAGACGAGCCTCGCGGCCCGCATCTCCGGCGACGGCAAGTCCGAGTTCACGCTGTACTACGTGGCCGAGGCCCTGCCGCTCACCTTCGTGCTGGGCGACAGCAACTCCACCGACCTGGCCGACCGCGACTGGACGAGCGGCGCCGCCAACATCTCCGGTAACTACAAGGTGGGCAAGACGCTCACGGTGCCGGTCTCCACGGCCGCGACCCGCCCGGGCTACGAGCTCGTGGGCTGGTACTCCGGTGCCGACTACACCATCTACACCAACCTGGTGGGCAAGGAGTCCATCGCCAAGTGCGCCGCTCTGGCCGCCTCCGGCGCCATGGACCAGTACGGCGTCAACCCGCTGTTCATCCCGGCCGGCGGCACCTTCAAGATGCCGCAGGGCGCCACCACGCTGTACGCCGTGTGGCGCGCCAAGGAGATCACCTTCTCCGTCGAGCGCTGGGTCATGGAGGGCGGCACGAACGCCAAGAAGCTCACGACCATGGAGTTCCGCGGATACGCCGGTGACAAGGTCTTCTTCGACGACCCGAGCCAGCCCGAGTGCGAGTACTACGAGGTCCAGGCCGACGGCAGCCTCGTGGCCCTCTCCCCGCGCGACATCATGGACTCCACCAACCCCAACCCGGACCGCAACTGGGAAGTCCCGCTGCCGGCCGGCTACCACCTGTGCGACCCGACCAACCCGAGCGACCAGGCCGACGCCACCATCGGCGGTGTCGAGTACTGGAAGAAGATAGTGACCACCGGCACCATCGAGGAGGTGCCCGGCATGCCCATCGGCAAGCCGACCATCTACCTCGTCTACGTGCCCGACAACGACACGCCGTTCTACATCCAGCACTACCTCGTCCAGGGCGATGGCGACATCATCGACCTGTGGGAGGAGAGCCAGTTCCGCACGATCGGCCATGCCAAGACGGGCGCCTACATCGACGAGGCCACGGGCCGCACCTACGAGCTGGGCACCTGGCTGGACAACTCCACCAGCCCGGCCACGAGCTACGCCCACATGATCAAGGGCTACAAGTTCGGCGAGTACGAGCTGCAGGTGCTCACCGGCACCGTCACCGCCGAGGACCCGCGCCTCGTGCTCAAGCTCTACTACCTGGCCGAGCGCCAGCAGATCAACTTCGAGCTGGGCACCAAGGCCGGCAGCGACTACGCCAACGACGCCAAGTGGCGCGGTGACAACCCGTCCACCAACCTGTACCGCACCGGCGAGAAGATCGCGCTGCCCAACTCCATCGTGGGCGTGCGTCCCGGCTACACGCTGTACGGCTGGTACGTCTCCAACGACGGCGCCTTCTCGACGGCCGACCCGACGCATCCTGACAACGGCACCATCGCCTGCGACCTCGAGGGCATCATCTCCAACGAGTTCATCGACACCCACGCGGGCCGCATCATCAAGGCCGGCGACCCGTTCGCCTTCGAGGTGCCCAACGACACCGTGACGCTGTACGCCATCTGGCGCGCCATCGACTCCGAGTACAAGGTCATCGTCAAGGTCGTCAACGGCGACGGCACCGTCGAGACCATCGCCACCTACGTGCGCACGGGCGTCACGGGCAACTACCTCGACTACGCGGGCACCCCGGGCTCCACGAGCCTGCTGCCCACCGAGCGCTACGGCAACGACATCTCCAAGGTGTACGCCAACCTGCAGAGCATCGTCATCCCGGCCGGCTACCGCATCTACAGCCAGACCAGCCCGCTTCTGCCCGACGGCGTCACCGAGTGGAACACGGCCTACCTCAACGCCACCGGCGACGACGCCGATGCCGCCGGCATCCTGCAGACGATCCTCACCGTGTACCTCGAGGCCATCCCCAACGGCACGAAGTTCTACGTCGAGCGCTACACCGTCGACGTGGACGCCAACGGCAACCTGCAGCTGCCCAACCTCATCGACCGCAACTCCTACAACGGCACCGCCGGCCAGTACGTGCGCGTGGACGCCGCCGTGGGCACCGACGGCACCACCATCCTCAACGCCATCTACGACGCCGCGCTGTCCGCCTGGATCGCCAACGCCGCCGCGGGCGCCGAGGCCGGCTGGCGCTACCTGCACGTCAACGGCTACTACGTGGGCTTCTCCTACGACCCGACCTTCTCGAGGGTCCTGCCCGAGAACAGCACCGTCTCGATGCTGTACTCCACCAACGCCACCGGCCGCATCACCGGCCATGTGGGCGACCACACCTCGGCCGACGCCCTGGTGCTGCGCCTGTACTACGTGGTGGACCAGTTCACCATCACCTACAAGAGCCTGGGCGGCCAGATCACCGAGGACGACGGCACGACGCCCGAGAACGTGGACCGCACCGTCTACTACAACCACAGCTACACCCCGCTGCCCGCCAGCCAGGTCAAGAAGACCGGCTACAAGCTCAAGGGCTGGACCGACGTGGCCAGCGGCACCGTCTTCAACATCAAGGCCGACGGCACCTTCGACGCCCAGACCTTCCTGTGGGACAGCAACCGCGTGTTCGAGGCCATCTGGGAGGCCCTGCCGGCCGACGTCACCGTCGTCCACATCAAGGTCGACCGCGACGGCAACGGCACCATCGCCAAGACCGACACGTTCCCCGCCATCAAGGACGCCGGCCTGACCTTCACCGTGGCCGAGAACGGCGACACGATGCCGCATGACGCCGAGACCTACGTCGACCGCTACGGCAACGTCAACACCACGCTCGTGACCACCGACGCCGACAGGCTCTTCTGGCTCGGCTACGGCCACATCACGAGCGGCCCGCACAGCTCCGTGCTCATCGGCGGCACGCTCTACACCACGAGCGCCGACGGCTTCGGCTACGAGCGCGCCGTGGTCAACGCCGACGGCACCACCACCATCTACGTCTTCTACTACGCCGGCGGCGCCGACGACAGCATCAAGGTCGACTACGACGTCAACATCTACAAGGTCGACGGCAACGGCAACCGCGTCCTGGTGAGCTCCAACACCTACCAGGGCTACGTCGACACCACCGTCCACGGCAACGCCAACAAGCAGGGCATGGCCGAGGGCCTGACCGGCAACGACGACTGGCACGCCTACGACAAGGCCATGGCCGGCTACACCTACCGCGACGAGGGCCAGGCCGACGCCGGCTACTACAGCGCCAACGCCGCCAACTGGTTCACCACGGCCAAGGCGCTGCTCACCGCGAGCCTGACCGCCACGAGCCGCCCGACGCTCAACCTCTACTACGAGGCCGACGAGCACGAGTTCGTGCTGCACCTGGACGCCGACACCTCCAAGGGCACCTACGACACCAACGCGCTGGCCGCCGCCGGCTGGACCATCTCGACGGACGGCCGCTACGTGAGCCGCATCTACCGCACCGAGCAGACCACCGTGGCGCTGCCCAACGACCTGCTGGGCAACACGCTGTTCAACGGCGCCTACCGCCACGACAACAACGACGCCAACCCGTTCCGCGACGGCTATGAGCTCGTGGGCTGGTCGACCAAGTCCGACGGCGCCGCCGCCAGCGGCTCGTCCAGCGTGACCATCGCCAACAACTACCTGGCCAACAACCAGGAGAACAACTGGCTCGTCTTCAACCCGACCACCGGCAGCCAGACCGTGAGCTACGCCAACGGCACGAGCTACGTGAACACCATCTTCACGCACGGCCTGGGCTACTACCTCGAGTCGGTCAACAACCCCGGCAACATCACGGGCGGCGTCTTCAGCACCGTGTTCTACACCGAGGACGGCCACGCCGTGGTCATGCCCGCCAGCGACCTGCACCTGTGGGCCATCTGGAAGGCCGACAACAACACGCCCTACACCGTCGAGCGCTACAAGATCCCCGGCACCTACCAGAACGCCGGCGACGAGGTGCAGCTGTCCACCGAGACGCTGTACGGCGTGACCGGCGAGACCGTCTACGTCGACAAGAACTGGATCGACGCCTTCGACCCGACGCACGCCGCCTCTCCCAACGGCGACAGCTACCTGGCCAAGGACACCGCCGTGGCCGGCTACAGCTACCAGCGTGTCATCGCCTCGACCATCACGCTGCCCGACGGCACCACGGTCTTCGTCCCCGGTGGCGGCACCACCTCCACCTACACCGGCACGGTGGCCTCCGACGGCAGCCTGGTGCTCAAGCTCTACTACGCGCCGTACGCCACCGACGAGCACGGCGACCCGGTCATGCACAAGATCAGCTACCACACCGGCGCCGGCAAGTGGACCGGCGGCACGGACGCCAACACCGACGACGTGCGCGTGGCCTACTTCTTCACCGAGCAGAACACCGGCGCCCTCTACGGCGACCTGGGCCGCGGCGGCTACGACTTCATCGGCTGGACCACCCTCAAGGAGCACCTCTACAACGGCACCACCTACGAGGTCGCTACCGCCAAGGGCTACGCAAGCCGCTTCATCAGCGACGCCATCGCCGACGTGAGCGGTGGTTACGCCAACAGCCTGCCGGGCTGGGGCACCACCAACGGCGCGTACTACGACCTCTCCATCGTGCCGACCGACCTCACCGACGGCCTGGCCCGCCTGTTCACCAAGGACGGCGGCGACATCATCATGGCCGCTGGCGACATCGAGCTCTACGCCGTGTGGCGCGCGCAGAACACCGTGCCCTACACCGTCGAACACTACCGCAAGGACGGCAACGGCTACCTCAAGCAGGTCATCGTCGACCCGACCGGCACCAACACGCTGTACTGCGTGACCGACGAGGTGTGCACCGCCATCGACCACGTCTACGACGCCGACACCATCGCCAAGTACGACGCGATCGGCAAGCCCTACATCCTGGATCCCGCCTTCCAGGGCTACAACGTCTTCGCCGACGGCGCCAACTTCACCTACAAGGATTCGAGCAACAACACCATCACCGTGCAGAACGTGCGCACCGGCACCTACGATGGCGTCAACCCGCTCGTGCTCAAGCTCTACTACGAGCCCAGGCCCCTCAAGCTCACCTTCGAGGGCGGCGACTACGCCGTGTGGGACACCGCTCCGGATACCGACACCATCGACGGTGCGACCTCGACGCTCACCTCGACGCACACCAAGGAGCTCTACCCGGTCTACACCGAGAAGCGCTTCGACATCGGCGCCGACTACTGGACCCCGAAGATCACCCGCACGGGCTACACGCTCATGGGCTGGACGACCGAGAAGACCTGGAGCCTGGACGGCGGCGCCACGAGCATCGACATCTCCACCGCCAAGGCCCGCGACACCCACGCCATCTACACCGACCTGCAGATGGCCGGCAAGATCTACATGATCGGCGACACCTTCACCATGGGCCTGGTCGACACCACGCTGTACGCCGTGTGGCAGGCCAACGTCTACACGCTCGTGCTCACGCCGGGCGGCGTGGACGGCACGAGCCCCGTGACGCTCGACCCCAACTTCAAGGGCTCCGTGCAGCTCGTGACCGACGAGCAGTACTACCTGCCCGGCTCTGACAAGCTCGATCGCGACGGCTACGACCTGGTGGGCTGGTACTACCAGCCGCAGGTCACCCTCGACGACGGCACCAACCAGTACGTGCACACCTCCGAGGGTCGCACCTCGCAGGACACCGCCAACAAGGCCAGCGCCGACACCGCCGACGGCGGCATCAACGTGGGCAAGCACTTCACGCGCAACGACCCCAACGAGTTCTACGTGATGCCCGCCCCGGTGTACCCCAACACCGTGGTGCGCCTGTACGCCGTGTGGTCGGCCAAGGGCGACACCCCGTTCGAGGTCCACTACTACAAGGTCGACGGCAACGGCAGCCTGACCCTGTGGCTGTCCACCACCACGACCGGCATCGCCAACGAGACCTACACGATCGCCAACCCGCATGACGCCGCGCAGGTGGCCGCCGCCCCGTACAAGAGCGCGCTGCAGGCCATCGACTGGAGCGGCTACAAGTTCATGGGCACGACCCCGACGATCTACGACATCATCGGCACGGCTAGCGCCACCAGCGACGGCTCGCTGCACTGGGCCGGCATCAGCGGCTCCTCCATCACGGGCATGGGCCTCAACCCCGCCGGCACCGTGTGGGGCACCCTGACCATCACCGTGGCCGGCGACGGCTCCTCGGTCATGTCCGTCGTCATGGACTCCACGCCGCTGAGCCTGTACCTCAAGCCGGGCACGGTGCTCGACAAGGACGGCAACGAGACCATCGTGTGGACCGACGCCGCCGGCACCAAGCTGCCCGACATGCCGCAGAACTACAAGGACTACGTCTTCGACGAGACCGCCGGCACCCCGGGCGTGCGCGACGCCAACGTGCTGACGCTTCCCGGCGCCAACGACCTGCAGCGTCCCGGCTACAAGCTCAAGGGCTGGTACTACCTCGAGAACGTGACCACGGCCGACTACGGCACCGTCAACGTCAACGACTCCAAGGGCCTGGCCTCCATCGCCGCGGCCGCCATCGCCATGGCCGACGGCGGCACCACCAACGGCCTGGTGCACTTCATCCCGGTGGGCACCACCTTCACGATGCCCAACCGCGACATCACCCTGTACGCCGTGTGGGAGGCCGAGTCCAAGGACCCGAACGGCAATGACCCGGTCGATCCTCCCTCCCAGTCCAACACCTACCAGACGATCATCTACACCATCAACGGTGACGGCCAGCGCGAGGTCTACAAGGTCATCGACCACTGGGGCGTCGTGGACGAGATCGCCAGCGCCAACACCTACGACGCGTCCAAGCGCGACTACTGGAACGACGACCGTCCCTACGACAACCCGGACGACTACACCAAGCCGGGCCTGCAGGGCTACAAGTACATCATGCCGGGCACCTACGTCACCTACTACGACGACTTCGGCAACCCCGTGACCACCACGTCGGTCGAGACCGGCTACATCATCGGCCACACCGCCTGGACCAACCCCGAGTGGCCCGCACCGGACGCCACCACGGGCTACCGCGAGTTTGCACCGGGCCAGCAGCACCTGCGCCTCGAGATCTACTTCGAGGCCGTGACCTCGCGCCTGATCGTGGACCTGGGCGTGGGCACCTGGATCGACGGCGCCAACGAGACCCGCGGCGACTCCTACTTCCCGGCCCCGGGTTATGACAACCAGCACAGCTACGGCAAGGAATACAAGACCGGCGCCACCGTGCACCTGCCCGTGGACAAGCGCTACGGCGGCCTGGTGCAGGCCCCGCTGGATGCCCAGGGCCGCCCGTACAGCCTGCAGGGCTACGCCTGGGACAATGGCAACACCGTCATGGTGACCGCCCCGGACGGCTCGTTCACCTTCATGTCCATCATGGACTGCATCAGGAACGCCAACCAGGTGCTGGGCGGCATCGACAACTTCATGTACCGCGACGCCCTGATCGCCGAGAACGCCACGGCCTCGACGCCGGTCTACATCCCGGCCGATGCCCCCGCCGGCGCCGAGGACGCTATCTTCAAGATGCTGCCGCAGGAAGTGACCCTGTACGCCATCTGGGCGATGTCCGTGCAGCCGCTCACCTTCAGGCCCGACGGCTACGCCGACATCAACGATCCCTCGCGCATCGACCGCGACGGCTCGCTATACACGGTCTACGTGAACCCGGACGGCACCATCGACGAGACCCGCACCACGGCCGTGGCCACGGGTTCGTGGAACACGAGCGACGGCAACCCGCCGGCGGGCTACGAGGACCGCACGCAGCACAACATCGACTCCGAGGTGACCATGCCGGATGCTAGCTACCTGCGTCGCGTGGGCTACACCTTCCTGGGCTGGTCGCGCAAGCTGGGCGCCACCGAGCCCGATGCCGACCTGACCTACCAGGACCTCGACGGCGACGGCATCTACGAGACCGCCCCGACGGGCTGGAGGATGCCGGCCGAGGAGACCATCCTGTACGCCGTGTGGGAGGCCCAGTGGATCCCCATCATCTACGATTCCAACTACCCGGACGTGCCGCACCTGGACCCGGACGAGTGGCTCGTGGAGTGCTCCACCACCATCACCCTGGACGCGCCCCAGCGCGACGGCTACAAGCTCAAGGGCTGGGCCGTGACGCCTGACGCCACCGACATCGACTACAAGCCCGGCGACAAGTACGACGTGCTCAACTGGCTGAGCGTGCTCGAGGACAACGGCGACGGCACCTTTAGCGAGAAGCTCGTCAACCCGAACGTGCTCTACGCGATCTGGGAGCCGGACGGCGTGACGATCGATTTCTGGTCCTTCACGGATGCCGATGAAATTAACATGCAGATCGTGCATACAATTACCGTGATGCTCACGGATATCTTCGACCCGACTTACGACCAGAACAAGGATGCCGACCCGAACAACGACTGGCTGCCCTATAGGGCGATTGGCTGGTCGGATGACGAACTCAACACGTACTGGGTTGATGATCCTGCGGACACGTGGCCGACTATCCAGCAGCTTATCGATAATGCTTTCCCCGACCCGGCTTTCCCCTGGGATGGCACGAGCCACATCAATCTGTACTGCGAGTTTGATTTGCGTGTATTCGACGTGCATTACATCATGTACGGTTATGAAGACGAGTATTTCTTTGAAATCGATCAACAGTTTGACTGGTTCAGTTGTCCCGTTGATACTAGTTTTACCTGGCAGGGCCATTCGCTTGACGATGTTTTGGATGAAGAATTTAACTCTCTTGATAACACCATGACTTGCGGTGATATCTGGCTGCAACTCAATTACGACTATCCTGTTCTCTATTACCCCAATGATGAGCTGTATATCGAGTACGTTTGGACCACATTTGACTACACTGTTACTCTCTACTATCCCAACGGTATCACTGAGGTTCTGAGCCTGTTATATGTAGATGGAATTAACTTCCCGACCGGCGGTGATGGTTTCGACTATCCTGGTTACGATTTCGTTGGGTGGTTCACGCAACCCAATGGAGCGGGCGATCAGATTATTGATGGCAGGCAGTACAGTGACATCACCCATGATGATACTATCCAGAATATTGATCTCTACGCCTACTTTGTCCCCTCGGTCGGCGGCTCCTCCGTCACCTCGATGAGCGTGCTCGACGAGGTCGTGAACAGCATCCAGACGGCCAGCGAGTCCGCACCGGCCTCAAGCGCCGCCCCTGCGATGCGTTCCCTGGCTAGTGCCACCCAGGTGGCTAGCAAGCCCCAAAACGCCGTCACGGCGGCCCTGCAGCTTGCTAGCGCGCAGACTGTCACCCCCTCTGCGCTTGCGGATGCCGCGTACGTGGCCCCCGCGAGCGCCCTTGCCGCGAGCGATGCCATGCTCGCCCCGTCCTTTTATCCCGTTGCCACTAATGCAACGTGCACATACGAAGCGATTGCCAAGAGCACTGCCAGGACCACGGTTTGCCCCGCTCAGACGGTGCAATCCGCGTTTGTTGGCAGCAAGCGCCGCGAAGCATAGGAGCATGACATGGTTCGCCTGCCAGAAACTACCGTGCCTTTACCCTGTCAAATCCCGGTCATCGTGGCAAAACTCATGACTGCTATACAGGGCCTGTGGTATCAATTACCCGTGCCTGACAAGGGGATATTCAGGGGAGTATCTACACGGATGAACGCACGCGTCCAACATAGGAATAACCTGCAAAAGGTCATCAGCTGCCTGCTGGTGTTCTGTCTCGCGTTCTATTACGTGGGCGTGCCGACGACGGCGTACGCGACGACGGCAGACGAGGGCGTCGTTGCCACGGACGAGACAGATAGCCCGGAGCAACTGTCTCATCTCGAAGACCAAAATGAGACAGCTTCCTCCGGGCAGCAGTCTCATCCTGATGAGGATTCTGCCGAGACTCCTGCTGAAGAGACCACCGACACCACTGACACTGACGACACCACCGGTACCACTGAGGGCGAGGGCGACCGCGACCTCAACGCGCCCGATCCGGATGACCCCGCCGCCAACGAGGAGCCCGACCCGCAGCATGCGGTGAGCGTGAGCTCCGCCTTTGACGTGGATAGTCGCACCATCACCTATACGGTGACCGTTACCAACACGGGCGACGACGCCCTCACGGGCGCCAGCTTCCTCATCTCGCCCGGCGTGGAGGCCGGCGAGGGCGCCTCGTCTTCCACCGGCGTAAACGGCTTCGAGTCGGCGCATGACGGCGCAGACTACGCAAACTTCGAGATCGCGGACCTTCCCGCCGACTTCGATTTGGCCGTGGGCGCATCTGCTAGCTTCACCTTTACCCACGAGCTCGTCATCCAGCCTACGGATGGCACGCCCGTAACCGTGGGATTCTATGCCACGGTCGAAGCCGCCGGCGAGACCGCCTTTGGCTCTTGCATGGACGATTATGTGCTTCCCTACGAGGCCTACGAGGTATCGAGCTATTTCGACGCCGCCAAGGCTGACGGTTCGCGCGTATCTGGCGATGAGCCGGTCGTCGTGGGCGACACCCTGTACTTCACCTATGTCGTCACCAACACCGGTAACGTCCCCCTGCGCGGCGTGTGGGCCCAGTCCACGGGCATCGCGCTGGTCAACCCCAGCGACGACTGGTCCACGGCCACTGTGCTCCAGCCGGGGGAGAGCCGCAACTTCACGGCCTCGCACCTCGTGACCGACGCCGATACCGCCGATGCCCAGGACGGATACGCACGTCTGTGGGCCACGGCGTCCATCTACGTCAACGGTCAGTCCCAGGAGTGCACCTGCGAGGGCCCGGTCGTGGCCCTGGATTACCTGGACGTCTGCATCCGCCTGCTCTACTTCGAGGGTGCCCAGGTCACCGAGTATCCGGAGCGCAATCTGCACATGAGGGCCTTCGTCGACGACGACTTCTACTGGCCCGTGGACTACATCTACGAGAACTGCACCGACGGATTCGAGATCTACCGTCCGACGAGTTTCGATCCCATCGCGCCCGAAGAGCTTTCCCAGATGGGAACCAACCAATATGGCGAGATAGTGCTCCCCGTTGCCTACCTGCGCACTCCCACCGAGGCCTCCTGGACTGTGAACTACTACCTGGACTCCACGGAAGGCGAGTACCTGGGTAGCGAATACGGCACCGGCAACGTGGGCGAGGCCATTCCCGTGCAGATATACGCGGCGCCTACGGGCTACAAGGCAGACCCCGTCGTCACCGGCCCCGAGGTCATCGACGCCGACGCGACCGAGAACGTGGTGGACGTGGTCTACGAGCGCGATAGCTTTGGCTACACCGTGAACTACTATAGCCGCGACTACGCCGGTCAGGAGAGCTTCCTGGGTAGCACCACCGGCCCTGCGGCCACGTACGGCTCCACGGTGACGGTGCCCGTCGAGCAGCTCAACGCCAAGCTCCCCACGGGCTTCAAGGCGCTCGAGGCCGGCACGGACTACACGGTGGACATCACCGCCGACGAGGCGCAAAACGTCATCGACGTGACCTACGAGCCCGACACCTTCACCTACACCATCCGCTACTACCATGACGCAGCCCTGGACGACGCCTATCACTTCCAGGGCGAGCCCCTGGTGGGGGAGGCCGTGTACGGCTCCACGGTGCACGTGGACATCCACACCCTCAACCGCAACATCCCCGACGAGGGCTTCTACCCCAAGGACAACGACGACGAGTTCGACATCGTCATCACCGAGGACGCGGCCGCCAACAGCTACAACGTGGTCTACGAGCGCGCCAGCTACGCCTACACCATCGCCTACTACAAGGACTCCGTGGCGCCCCAGAACCTCCTGGGCGAGCGCACGGGCGTCTACCTGTGGGACTACGACCGCAACCTGGCCGTACCCGGCGACACCGACGCCTTCCTGCCCGAGGGCTACCGTAGGCTCGTCGCCGACCTGCGAATCCACATCACGGCCGATCCAGCCCAAAACGTGCTGAACGTCGTCTACGACAGGAAGCGCAACGACCTGGGCTTCACCGTCAACTACTACCGGGACAGCGTCGATGCCGCCAACCTGCTGGGCAGTGACACCGGCACGGGCACCTTCGAGGACGCCATCCCCTACGTAAGCGGCAAGTACGCCCCCGAGGGCTACGACGCCACCGGCACGACGAGCGGTGCCACCACCATCGGCATCGATGCCGATGCCAACGTCCTCAACGTGGTCTACACCAAGGGGCAGGTCGGCTACACCGTCAACTACTACCGGGACAGCGTCGATGACGCCAACTTGCTGGGCTCCGTAACGGGATCCGGCATGCTGGGAAGCGACATCCCGCACGAGGTCGGGCCGTTTGCCCCCGTGGGCTACGACGTGGCAAACGCCGCCACGAGCGGCCAGACGCTCGTGACCGCCGACGCGGCCGCGAACGTGCTCAACGTGGTCTACACCAGGCAGAACAACCTGTCGTGGCGCGTCAACTACTACCTGGGTAGCATGGACGGCGCCCCCGTGGCCTCCGAGACGGGCTACGGTGCCTATGGCGATGCGATCGTCTTCGAGGAGGGTAGCCACCTCGCCCCCGGCTACGTGACTCCCGCCCAAGTGAGTGGTGACACCACCATCGTGAACCTCGAGGGCGAGAGCGTTCTCAACGTGGTCTATCCGCTGGGCAGCTACGATTACACCGTCAACTACTACAAGGACGCCATCTCCGAGGACAACCTGCTGGGAAGCGACGTGGCCAACGGCCTCTACGGCAGTCCCGTCATCTTCGAGCAGGGCAAGTATGCTCCGGAGGGTTACCTCACCACCGGCCAGACCAATGGTGCCCTGACCGTGGGCTATGACGTTGCTAGCAACGTCCTCAATGTCGTCTACACCGTTGATAGCTTTGGCTATAGCATCAACTACTACAAGGGTAGCGTCGCCGACGAGAACCTCGTCGAGACCGTCCACAACCCCGCTGACCTGCGCCCCTTCGGCTCGACCGTCGAGCTGCGCGCGAGCGAGATCAACACGCATCGCCCCAACGGCTATGCCGAGGTCTCCAACGCCCGTAACCTCACCATCACGGCCGATGCCGCAAACAACGTCATCAACGTGGTCTTCGCGCCTGACTTCGGCGAGTTCTACGAGACCGGCATCGAGCCCGTCGTGACCACCTATGATGGTTCCACGCACTACGTGACCGCGCCCGGCGTGGTCGATGGTGACGTCGTGACCTACGTCTGCGATGGCGTCTACGAGACCCGCACGGTCGGCGTTGACGAGAACATCGGTCTGGAGTTCACGGAAGTCACCGATGGTGACGTGCCGGTCGTCGTCATGCTCACTCGCGCGGGCATCGCCTCCAACGCCGTCGAGACGTACGTGAACATCGCGCCCGCTCCTGTGGTGCCCGATGATCCCGACACGCCCGACAATCCCGATGATCCGGTTACACCGGACGATCCCGATGATCCCGACGCGCCGGACAACTCCGACGACCCCGCGGCCGACGACCCCGAGGTGCCCAGTGACATCTACGTGCCTGGCACCGATACCACCACCGATAGGGGTCCCATGGGCCAGATCGCCGAGCGCATCTTCTCCTATGTCGACCCCGGCATCGACGTGCCCGGTCCCCTGAACGCCACTCCCATCGAGAGCGGCCTGGACCTTGCCGGCACCGAGACGATCGCCGATGACGCCAACCCCCTCGCTGCACCTGCGGCGCCCCAAAAGGACTTCAATGCAGTGAGCTACCTCCTCGTGGTGCTAGCTACCTTGTGCCTGGCTGCTACCTCGATCCTGCTGGTCGTTGGTAAGCACATCGGCAACCGCATGATGCAGATGTCAGTCGAGCTTGCTATCACCGACGAGCGCAAGAGGCGCGTCGTGAAGCGCATCGCGACAGGGCTTGGGGTCTGCGCCATCGTGCTCTACGTGCTATGGGCAACGCTCTTGCTACTCTGAGCAATCTATTAAAACTAATCTAGAAAAGGGCTACAGGGTCAACGCACCAGAGCTCAGAACGCCTGGGCCGTAGGGCGATGCGATCAGAGCTCAGAAACCCATTCGCTCTGATCGCATCGTCCTACGGCCTTGATTCACGAACGTTTCTCCAAACTCAATGAAAAATGACCTCTCAGAATCGCGTCTAACAGACTTTACGAGTGGTCTATGAGTATTTACACCTAGGAAATATACGAGGTCTTAGAGGGCAAAATATTGCGTCATCCTACAAAACCGCAGGTCAGAGCACTATGGCATTAAGGAAGAATAGGGGAGAATTGCCCGCGAGCGGTATTGCATGGTAGAATAGGGTAACCGGGTGGCCACCGTTGCAGCGGTTTGGCTAATCCCCATGTGTTTTTGGCACGTGAGATAGCCGCTTCCACGAACAAGGGGGCGGCTATTTCATTCTTGCGAACGTCATAGCCGCAAATAGCACGAGGCAGAACGTTAGCAGTTCAATCCAAGTTACCATAGGCACCCCCTAACTGGGGATAGCCTGCCACCCGGCTATTGCCAATCTTAGCATAGGGTTGAGACATCAGATTCCGAATCTATGGTGTGATGGGGTCATGATCAGAGCGAATGGGTTTCTGAGCTCTGACATGAGCCCATCACACCTGAAAATCGCCCAACTCATAGCCTGTTGCAGAGATTTGGTGGCATGATTTGCCCTAACTCCTCATTCTCGATTTGCATTTCTAGCAAAAACAGTGTATGTGCTACGAATCGGATAGTCTCGTGTATACCAAGAAGCTACCGATTGCTACAAAACCATATACGCATTTATCAGGTGTTTTAGATTTGACCCTAAAAGCCCTATATCATTGTATATCTCCCGGTCAGAGCCATATTGCTCAAAGTGGGGGAGGGGCCATTCCGGCCTCGAATCCGGTCCGTTTTCGGCTCGAAAATCACTCGTTTTTTGACCCAAAATCGGCCCGAAATCGACTCGAGATTTGGCCTGCGAATCGTTCAATCACGACTCCAAAATCGGCTTGAATTGTGGAGGAATTGTGAAGAAATGGGCATTCATTGACCGTTCACCCACACAAAATCGAGCCTCTGGGGGTCCGTTCGGAAGCTCCCGAACGTCTTTCAGAGTCCTCATGTATGCGGCATGCCCTCTCGCCAGGCTTCCGCGCTTTCTTCCGCGCCTCATGAAATCCGAGGTCAACACCGTAATTTCGAGTCTTTTCGAGGGATCTTCCGCGCCGGGGTTCCGCGCCTGGAAACAGACAAAGCGCGGAAGGGCAAATCGGCGCGGAAGTCTCGGTCAACGACACATTGCAAATAGTCGAAATTCGCTGACCTGCGCAAACAAAAATCGGATTTGGCGCGATTTCGAGGTCGAAAACAGGCGAATTCTGAGCCTGAGCTGGACAACCCTAGAAGCGCGGAGTACCATTCCGCATGCTTCGCCAGAGGAGTGTCTCGACGGCACCCCTGGGAAGCGCAAAGCAGGAAGCCTCGACTCCGAGGGAAGGATCTTGGGTCGGGGTGTCTACGGAAAGACGGATTTGATGCAAGACTGGAAAGACATAGAGCAGGAGAGGGGTATAGCTACGGCTGCCCTGTCTTCTGATATGCCTGCGGTCAAGCATCGCAACCGCCTCGTGGCCTGCATAGCCGTTATATTCGTAGCGGCAGCGTTATTGTTCGCAATGCCTTCTCTTGCGTATGCCTCTAGCGAGGCGAGTGCTAGCCCCCAGGGCGGCGAAGCGCAGGAAATCCTGCTACAGCAGCAGCGTAGCAGCAAGTCGGTGGACATAACGCCAAATCAACCCGATATAGCACCCCCACCCTACACGGCTACAGATGCCTACACGACGACCTCGGATAAAAACTCCGAGGTCGTTGCAGTTTCTGGGGACGATGCTAGCAACCGGGTTGGCTATACAGAAGATGGTAAAGACAGCGATGATGACTCCGACGATGCTAGCTCCACCGAGCAGAACGCATCGGACGGAGCCAATCAAAACACGGGTGCTAGCGACACTGGGAGCGATGCTAACAGTGACGATACTAGCAACCCTGATACCGCTGATAAGAGCACTGGTGATAGCACCGGTGCTCCTGCTATTGACGACGAGCTAGCTACTGGTGACAAGAACCAGAGTGCCCAGCCGACTGTTGATAGCGATAGCAAGGGCAAGGACGTGATCTCTACTGACGGTTCGCAAGCCGGTCAGGGTGAGGATCTTTCCTCTGCTACCTCCTCGAGCAACCGAGGGGAGGTGCCTTCTACCAGTAATACAGTAATTTCCCCAGCTGCTAGTGGAGACAGTATTACCATCCACCTTCATACTGGATTTAAAAATCCTGTAACAGGTAATGCAACGAGTCCGTATACGACTGATGAAACTTACGGAAACTCGGATGATCCTGTCTGGAAAGCGGATGGAAGCTTTATTACGCTTGCCGGTACTCCTTATTCCATAGCTGACTGGAGCACGAATTCTACCGACTATTCTAATCTTTCAAGGGTTGGCTTCACTTTCAGTGGTTGGGTATTGACTTACATGCAGAGCGGTAAGTACGTGATGAGGAAAGGCACCAAGCAGCTTAGTGGTTTTGCTACATATATTAATAAAGCTGGCACTAGTGATTTCCATGCTTACGCTATGTGGACTACGACTGCAGCCATTTCCGTTACTGTAAAGGACATGCATGATGCTGCTTACGCATCGCCTTATACGACCAGCGCGAATTACATGTCCACAATTCGCATTCCCTCTGGCAATGATCTGCACGATGCAGATAAGAGCACGCAATTTATTGCGCATAGCGGTAGCCTTAAAGGCGATACAGCAATCACTGATGGCATGACTGTCGCTGATATTCTCGAGACCATATTTAAATTCCGTGGAAAGAATGTTTCCAGGCCTGCTAACTTCTCCAGCATTATGCAATCTTTTTCCATTATTCAAGAAGAGGTTGCAGGCGCCCCCATCTCCTTCACCGTTACCTACAACAATGGCGGTGGCACCGGCACGGCCGTGACCATCACCTACACCACCTCTTCTCCGAACGCAACCGTCGATGGCACTGCCACCGGCGCGACGCCCGGCGGCTTCACCCGCACGGGCTATACCTTCAAGGGCTGGGCCACCACCAACGGTGCGTCCGCCGCCCAGATTGCCGACAAGGGTGCCCTCAAGCCTACCCTGGCCTGCGAAGATGGCAAACCTTACACGCTCTATGCCGTGTGGGAGATCATCAAGCACAACGTCTCCCTCGTCTATAACCAGAACTTTACCGGTAGCAACGCGGGCTCCATGCCCTCCAATCCCGCTGCCGTTCCCGTAAACCACGGCGCCAACTATTCCAGCACCGTCGCCAACAACACCCCGACCCGCACGGGTTACGAGTTCCTGGGCTGGTCCGAGAGCGCAAGCGCCACCACGGCCTCCATTGCCAAGGGTGGCACCATCACCAGGAACAACATCACGGCCGATACCACCATCACGCTGTACGCGGTGTGGAAGGCCTATCCCACCATCACCTACAACGGCAACGGCAACACGGGCGGCACGGTTCCCACCAGCACTTCCGCCGCGCCTGCCTCCACCTACAACATCGCCCAGGGCCAGCCCACCCGCACCGGCTACGTCTTTGCCGGCTGGACCACGGTCCAGAACAACGCCTCGGGCACCAAGTACTCCTATAACGGCGAAATCGCCGGCGCCACGGGCGTGTTCACGATGCCCACCACCAACGTGACCTTCTACGCCCTGTGGAACCCGCAGATCACCTACAACGCCAACAGGCCCACCGACGCGGCCAGCACCACGGTGTCGGGCATGCCCAACCCAGCGACCGTGACCGTGACCTACGGCTCCAATACCACCGCCGCCACGGCCCCCAGCCTGGTGGGTTGGACCTTCGCCGGCTGGAACACCGCCGCCAACGGCAGCGGCACCCCCTATGCCGCCGGCGCGGCCATCAACAACTGCACCACCTCCATGACGCTCTACGCGCAGTGGACCGTCAAGGGCGGCTACAGCATCGCCTGGTACGACCAGCAGACCGCTGCCAGCGACGGCACCGCCTACCACACGCAGAGCAACCTCAACTGGACTGCCAGCATCAGCCTGCCGTCCGGTACGCCCACTAAGACCGGTTACACCTTCGACGGCTGGTACACCCAGAAGAACGGCGATTCCGCCACGGGCACCAAGATCACCGCCGTTGACACCTTCAACAAGCTGTGGCAGGTCATGAAGACCGCCGGCCAGGCCACCGACACCACCACGCAGCTCAAGGTCTACGCCAAGTGGACCGAGAAGGACAAGGTGACCCTGACGCTCAACCCCAACGGTGGCAACTACAACGGCACCACGGGCGTCTACACCGTCAACAACATTCTGAACGGCGGTTCCGCCTCCATCCCCACCGCCGCCGCGGTCTCCAACCCGTGGCGCGAGGGCTACAAGTTCAAGGGCTGGACCGAGTCCAGCTCCGGCACCGGCACCGTGTACGTCGCCGGCCACACTTTCACCAACATGACGGCCAGCAAGGTCCTCTACGCCAAGTGGGAGGCCGCCGACGTCGTCTTCACCTTCGACAAGAACGCCACGGCATCCGAGGTCATCTCGCACAAGACCCCGGATCCCTACCAGATGACCGTCAAGTACGGCAGCTCCATCGCCGTCCCGCAGGGCATCACCATCTACGAGCGCACGGCCTACAACTTCGCCAAGTGGACCTACACCACTGCCGCCGGCGCCTCCGCCGACATCGCCGCCGCCGGCGCCTCGGTGGCCGTCGCCAACTTCAAGATCACCTGGACGGGCACCTCGGCCGACGGCACCCTCGCGGGTACCGCCACCATCGTGGCCAACTGGACCCCCTACACCTACACCATCGCCTGGGATCACAACTACACCGGCCGTCCCACCCCGACGACCACCAACAACGTGAAGCCCACCGACACCATCACGCAGCCCGCCAACCCCACGCGCGCCGGTTACGACTTCAAGGGTTGGAAGACCGTCGCCAACGGCACGGGCAACACCGTCGCCACCGGCAACTCCGTGGGCTCCACCTGGACGCTCACGGGCCTGCCCAGCGGCGCGACCCTCACCGCTTACGCGCAGTGGGAGGAGAAGAAGGTCCAGATCCGCGTCTACGGTGACGGCTCCAAGGCCGGCATCCAGTACGGCGACGGCTCCGCCTACACCGCCGGCACCGTGATCTACGTGGGTGCCGCCACGGGCGCCATCTACGCCAACGCCGGCGACTCCACGCCCACGGCCAAGAACGTCTCGACCGGCTTCAAGCCGCTCATCACCGACTCCAGCTACGAGTTCAGCGCCACCCACGGCTCCAAGTGGACCAAGGGTTCGGCCACGGGCACGCAGGTCTCCACCGCCGAGACCCTGGCCCTTCCCAAGACGAGCAACCTGTACGTGACGGGTGACTACTACCTGACCGTCTCGCCCAAGTGGTTCGCCTACACCATTGAGTACTACGAGCAGAACACCACCGGTTCCGGTTACACCAAGGTCAGCTCGCCTGCCGGCAGCGGCACCGCGCCGTTTGGCTACGCCCTGCAGCTGGGCGCCACGGCCGGCACCAACGACTCCACCAAGACCGTGACCGTGACCCGCTCCGACATCACGGGCTTCACGTTCAACTCCGCCGCGGCCGGCTCGGTCACCAACCTGACCGCCATCAGCGCCACGGCCGCCAACAACGTGCTCAAGCTCTACTTCGATCGTAACCAGTTCAACGTGCAGGTCTCCTACTCCGGCGACGTGCCCCCCTCCATGGTCTACACCCCGGCCACCGACACCAAGCGCTTCGGCGAGACCGTGACGCTCACGGCTCCCCCTGCGGTGACCGGTTACACCTTCACCGGCTGGACCCTCAAGAACACCGTGTCCGGCCTCACCGCCGGCCAGGTCAAGAGCGGCACCTTCGCCATGCCCAACGGCGCCGTCGTCATCGAGGGCGTCTGGTCCAAGGTGAAGTACAACGTGCTCTTCGTCAACGACGCCACCAACGGCAACATGAGCGGCACCAGCAACTACCAGCTCGACTACCTGGATTCGCTGCCCGCCACCCCGACCATCAACCCCAAGGACGCCAACAACTACTACTTCATGGGCTGGGAGCTCTTCGAGGGCTGCACCTCCACGTCCTCCCTGTCCGTGACCGGTGGCACCTCCAAGGGCATCATGTCCGTGGACGCCATCCTGGGCCTGGGTGCCGAGGCCGGCACCCCCTGGCAGGTCACCTCGCACTCCCGCTTCGTGGCCCGCTTTGGCAAGACCGTGGCCGTGTCCTACACCAACGGCGGCGCCAACGCCTTCGGCACGGTCAACGGCTCCATGGTCGCCAACACCGTCACCAAGGACGGCACCTACTACACCCAGCTCCAGCTCGGCTGGAACATGCCCGGCTACGGCGGATCCTTCGATCCTGCCGGTGACCGCAACGGCCTGAACCCGCACGCCGCCCCCGGCTACAAGTTCGTGGGCTGGGAGTGGGTCGACGTGCTGTCCGGCAACGTCACCAAACGCGCCGTGGGCTCCTACAACGCGGCCAAGAAGTTCGTGCTCGCCAGCGGCGACGCGCTTCCCACCACGGTCGACCAGTCCTACACCTTCACGGCCATCTGGGAGGAGACCTCCCAGCAGATCCACTTCGTGAACAACTGCGTGAACATCCCCGGTGTCACGGGCGCTCCCGCCCCCGGTGACATCGTCGCCAAGACCGGCCAGACCGTGAGCCTGCCCAAGGCCCCGGCCTACGGCGCGGCCACGAACCCCACCGGTTACACCTTCGTGGGCTGGACCACCGTGTCCACCGGCTACGTCGCCGGCACGAGCCCGCTGTATACCAACACCTTCACCATGACCGCGGGCGTCCGCGAGACCGGCACCTACAACCTGCCCGCCGTCGCCGCCGACGGTGGCTACGGCGTGACCCTGTACCCGGTCTTCAGCGAGAACACCGTGACCATCCTCTACAAGTTCGCCACGGGCTGCGATTCCATGGGCACCCTGTCGGCCAGCTCCGAGGGCACGACCTTCAAGATGGTCAGCGGCACCCCCAACGGCTCCACGCCGACCGCCAACACCGGTTACAAGTTCGTGGGCTGGTTCAAGGACGCTGCGCACACCACCGCCGTCGACGCCGCCTGGGTCAACGCCTCCACCAAGAAGCTCACCCCGGGCAAGGAAAGCGGCGTCTACAAGGCGGCCACCTACTACGCCTACTTCGAGCCCGAGCAGTACGTCATCAAGTTCCAGGTCGGCGACAACGGCACCTGGACCGACGGCACTGCCGCCTCCACCGACAAGAGCGTCACGCTCACCTTCAACACCAACTACGGCACCAACGTGCCCACCTACACCGGCACCGGCGCGGCCATGAAGGCCAACACGGGCTACGGTTTCAAGGAGTGGGCCGAGATCAACCCGACCACGGGCGCCGTGGTGCGCACCATCAGCGACAGCTCGCTGCGTGGCGAGCGCGTCACCGCCGCCCGCACCTTCAAGGCGATCTGGGAGCCGCGCAGCGGTTACACCATCGTCTACAACACCAACGGCGGCGCCCCTGCCGTCCCGAGCCAGCAGGTCACCTGGAACGCGGTCATCGACAACGTGATGCCCGCCGGCGCCAAGACCGGCCAGGCCAAGCAGGGCTACGACTTCGCCGGTTGGTACACCAAGGACGACTTCAGCGACACCCGCATCGATGGCTCCGGCAAGACCTTCGAGCAGGCCATCGCGCAGGCTGGCATCACCGTCGACGGCGACGGCACCGCCACCCTGACCCTGTACGCCAAGTGGAACGAGAAGTCCTTCACCCTGAACTACGCTCCCAGCTGGCCCGGCTCCACCACCACGACCTTCCCCGCGAAGACCGTGACCTGGACGCAGACCGGCTTGCTGCCCAGCGGCTACGCCACGCTCACCGAGACGGGCTTCGACTTCAAGAACTGGAACACCGCCTCCAACGCCACCGGCCTGGTCGTCACCAACGCCACGAGCTTCGCTGACATCTACCAGCGCCTGTACGGCACTTCGGACAACACCAAGACCACCGCCACCATCTACGGTTGCTGGGGCCAGCGCACCTTCAACGTGCAGTTCAAGTCCGAGTCCGGCACCGTGGTGAAGAGCATCACCGGCGTCAACTTCAACGACACCATCGCCTACTACAACTACGCCCCGGCCGACGGCTCCAAGTCGCTGCTGGGCTGGAAGTACACCCCCGCGGGCGGCACCGAGCAGACCTGGCTCAAGGCCATGGCCGGCACGCCGCTCTCCGTGGGCGTCTTCGACGGCACGCCTTCCCCGGCTGATGGTGCCACCTTCGTGCTCACCGCCATCATGGAGGACAACGCCAAGTACGTCATCAACTACTACAAGGTCAACGTGGACGCCAACGGCGACCCGCTGATGAGCCAGGCTGCCCGCCTCAAGCAGGACGCCGGCTTCGCCCCCGTGGGTGTCGGCATCAACATCAAGGACGGCACCTTCAACGGCATCGACTACGTGACCCGCTTCGAGATGCAGAACGGCTCCGGTCGCCGCGCCGACCTCAAGGGCTACGTGCTGCAGACCATCCCCGGCGCCACCAAGATCAACGCCGACGGCTCCGAGGTCACCTCGGGCGGCACCGTCACCTTCAACGTGTACTTCGTCGAGAAGCTCTTCACGGTCTCCTACGACCTGGGCGCCGACGTGCTGGGCAACGCCTGCCCGCCGACCGTGGGCACCCCCGCCGACAAGACCGTCGCCTGGAACTCCTCCAACCTGTACCCCGTCACCACCCCGGTGTGGGAGGGCTACAAGGCGCCCAAGTGGCAGTACAAGAACGCCACGGGCACCTGGACCGTCGTCCCCACCAATGCCAAGCTGTGCGACATCGCCATCAACGATGACAACACCAACCCCATCGTCCTCAAGGCGCTCTGGGAGTCCGACGTGGTCCGCCTGGTCTTCAACGCCCAGGTCGGCGGCATCATCAAGAGCACCGACGGCACCATCACGGTTCCCTCCGGTGGCTCCAAGTACGTCGACATCGACGCCGTGACGGGCCCGGCCCCCACGGTCAAGGTCACCACCGCCGACGGCTACGTCTTCCTGGGCTGGTACAAGGACGGCGTCAAGCTGACCGAGGACGAGACCTACACCGTGACCGCCGTGGACGGCCTGTTCACCTCGGGTACCTACGAGGCCCACTTCCGCGCGCTGTCCTCCATCAACTACAACATCAAGCACTTCTTCGAGGACGCCTCCAACCCCGGCACCTTCATCGAGAAGCCCGAGCTGCTCGAGGTCCGTTCCGGCCAGGAGAACTCCGTGGTCAACGTCTCCAACGACATGGTCAAGCACGTCAAGGGCTTCACCCATGCCACCGGTATCCTGGGCGAGAAGCTCCACATCGCCGCCCTGGTCAACGGCGAGGAACTGCACCTGTACTACCGCGTGAACGAGCATGACGTGTGGGTCAGCCCGGCCGCCCCCGGCGCCGACGCCCCCACGCCCACGCCGACCCCGACCTACGAGACCACGGGCATCACCGCCTCGCATACCCTGCAGAAGTTCGGCACCGCCCTCGTGCTGCCGACCATCACCGCGCCCGACGGCTGGGACTTCAAGTGGACCGTGACCTACCAGGATTCCGACTCCACCATCAAGACCACCCAGACGCTCGCCAACGGCGCCAACTTCTCGATGCCCGATGCCGACGTGAACATCGTGGGCACCTGGACGCGCCTGGGCCACACCGTCACCTTCGTGGCCGGCCCCGACGCCCACGGCACCGTGAGCGTCATCGCCCCGGCGACCCTGCCGTTCCGTGTCAACCACGGCAAGAATCTCAACGATCCGTCCGCCACGGGCAGCTCGAGCAACATCAAGGTCGTCGCCGACGCCACCTGGGCGCTCGCCGGCTGGTCCTACGTCGACGAGAACGGCATGACCCTCACCACGGTGAACCCCGACACCGTCCTCATCAACGTGGACACTGTCTTCACCGCCCTGTGGGCCCAGACCTTCAGCGTCATCTACTCCCCGGGCAACGGCGCCTCCAACCATGGTGGCGTGACCGGCTCCGACGACTTCACGCAGCTCGTGGTCGTCGAGAAGGACATCCCGCTGTCCGCCAACAAGAACGTCAACTCCGTGCGCTTCATGCTCAACGGAACCAACTATGACTCCAACGCCCCGGCCGCCGCTGGTTATAACTTCATCGGCTGGTCCTGGGAGCGCAACGGCACCCGTTACTACGAGGTGCTCAACACCCCGACTGCCTCCTACGACCTGAGCGTCTTCGGCGTGGCCGGCACGAGGAACTGGATCATCGACGAGAACATCACCTTCACCGCCATGTGGGAGGCCGCCGAGCAGACCCTGAGCTTCGTCCTGGGTTCCGGCAACCCGGCCCCCGCCTGGACGACCACGGGCGCTGCCGCCGGCACCACCGGCCCCAAGTACACCGTGAGCCCCAGCCCGCGCACCGACGAGACCGTCACGCTGCTCGGCACCGGCGACATCAGCCGCGAGGGTTACACCCTGGCCGGCTGGCGCCAGTGGGTCGACGCCAACGGTGACGGCATCGCCCAGGGCAACGAGCTGGTCGGCGCGGCTGTCGCCGCCGGTGGCTCCTTCACGATGCCCGCCCACGAGGTCATCTTCGTTCCCATCTGGGAGTTCGACAGCCTCAAGATCCGCTACGAGATCGAGGCCGGCTCCATCGGCCGCGGCACGCTCGACTCGCCCGGCGACAACATCATCAACGCCCTGACGAGCCAGCTCAAGGGCTCCACGGCCACGGCCAACACCGGCTACAAGTTCGACGGCTGGTACACCGACGCCGCCTGCACGCAGCGCGTGGACCTGGGCCTGCTGAGCAACATCGTCAACGACCCCAACGACCCGACCGTCATGATCAGCGCCAAGCTGGCCCCGACGCGCCCGTCCTCGGGCTGGGTCCCCATGACCTACTACGCCAAGTTCGTCCCCGGCAAGGCCGAGTACACCATCGAGTACTACCTGCAGGGCGCGGACGGCAACTACACCAAGGCCAACATCACGCCGAACAAGTTCGCCGACCTCGACACCGGTGACACCGCCGATGTGACCGACGCCACCAACGCGGCCTACGCGCATCGCCTGAACACCGCTTCGGACACCTACGCCGGCTACGTCTTCAACGACAACGCTTTCGGTCAGGTCCTGTCCGCCGTGGTCGCCGCCGACGGTACCACGACCCTCAAGCTCTTCTACGACCTGATCTGGTACAACATCGAGTACGACCTCGGCACCAACGACAAGGGCGACGCGGGCACCTGGGCTTCCACGCCTGGCCCCAACCGCGCTGTCGGCGGCGGCATGGTCGTCATCCCCGAGGCTCGCCTCGCTGGCATGAGCCTGTCCGGCTGGACCATCACCTGGACCGATGCCGACGGCGTCGAGCAGTCCATGGTGCGCGGCTCCAACTTCCAGATGCCCTTCTTCAACGTGAAGGCCACCGCCAACTGGACCAAGAACGTCGACTTCAAGGTGCTCGTCTACAAGGCCGAGTGGAACGGCAACACGCTGGTCGCCACCGAGCAGCTCGTCACCCCGATGAACTGGCCGGCCTCCTTCGCCTCCGGCGACGGCGTGGCCACCATCACCGTGAGCGCCAACGGCACCATCACCGTGACCGCACCTAATACTCAGGGTTCGAGCTTCTTCCCCAAGACCTACACCCTGCCGCGTCTGGCCGGCTACGAGTACATCGCAGCCTGCGAGGCCCTGGGCATCTACAACACCACCGACGCCCCGCTCGAGGACGGCTTCAAGGTCATGAAGGTCTACCTCGCCCCCAAGCAGGGTTACAAGGTCAACTACGTCGTCGAGATCGACGGCACCCAGCGCCCCGTGGGCGACAAGACGGGCGTTGCCTGGGATGACAAGAACCTCGGCCTGACCACGCTGCCTTCCGGCTTCGAGGGCTACGAGCTCGACGGCTACGGCTGGCAGTACAAGGTCGGCGGCGACCGCATCGACGTCACCGCGACCATGTCCTACGGCGACATCGTCTACGGCATCTACGGCGTGCCCCGCGACTCCGTCAAGGAAATCACGCTCTACGCCAAGATCAAGGCCCTGACCTACCACGTCATCTTCGCCGACGACACCAACGGTGCCGACGACCCCGCCACGACCATCGTGGACAACGGCGACTACCGCTGGACGTCCCCGGTCGTCATGGGCGACCCCGCCACCATCGTGACCCCCGGCTACAGCAAGCCCGGTTACAAGTGGATGGGTTGGGAGATCCGCAAGGCCGACGGCAGCACGCTCGTCAAGTACGATGGCGGCGCCACCGTCAACTACAACGAGCTCGCCCGCCTGCTGGGTCTGGACTCCAAGACGGCCCTGGACACCCCGGTCACCGTCTACGCGGTCTGGGCCGAGTGGCTGCCCGTCACCATCGAGTTCTACACCAAGGACTCCAATGGCGAGGTCAAGTTCCTCGACATCAACTACACCGCCGATGACCAGAAGGTCTACAACGGCAGCTCCTACACGGTTCCCGACGCCATCGTGAGCGCCAACCGCCCCGTGGGCTACGTGCTGGACGCCGCCTCGATCCTGAGCCTCATCGGCGACGCGACCAAGGACAACGTCCTCAAGGTCATCTACAGCGAGGCCAACGGCTTCAAGCTGTTCCTCAACACCAACTACGGTGCCAACGCCAACGCCCAGACCATCACCGGCCTGAGCTGGACCTCCAAGCCCGACTCCAAGGCCACCGCCGCGCCGACCCGCATCGGCTACCGCCTGGCCGACAAGCCGCAGCGCTGGAACACCAAGGCCGACGGCACCGGCCATGACTTCACCGCCGACGCCACCTACGCGCAGATCGCCGAGTGGATCTACGGTGCCGCACTGGACGACGCCGCCATCCTCAAGAACGGCCTGACGCTGTACGCCCAGTGGACCATCGCCAACGACTTCGAGGTCCTCTACGACCTGAACAACGACAAGGACACGAACCCCAAGATCCAGACCGCGGTGCCCGATTACCGCAACCCGCTGGACATGGAGCAGCTCAACAAGCACAACGTGGCCTGGACCGACAACGGCTTCGACCAGAGCAACGACACCGAGCTCGACGCCGCCCCGTTTGGCTACGTCTTCACGGGCTGGAACACCAAGGCCGACGGCACGGGCCTGGCCATCACCAATAACATGACCTACGCCGAGATCTCGAACTACCTCAACGCCAACGCCGAGGTCAAGTCCATCAAGCTGTACGCTCAGTGGGCCGAGCTCGAGATCGAGATCAAGTACACGGTCGACAACGAGGAGGCCGGTTACATCGACCGCTTCCTCGACAAGATCAAGGCCGTCTCCGGCGAGCACGACCCGAACGGTTCGTCTGCCGGCGAGAAGCTGCACTCGGTGGCCAAGGCCAAGCCGGGCTGGCACTTCGTCCGCTGGGAGATCGTCTTCGACGGTCGCACCCGCGCCGTGAGTGACTACGCCAACGAGGTCGCCTACCAGGGTGCCGACGGCTCCACGATCGTGGTCAGCCCCGACTCCGAGTCCGGCCGCCTCTACGGCGCCGAGTACCGCGCGATCTTCGAGCGCAACCCCGAGGCGACCGTCGAGTACGATCCCAACGGCGGCGAGGGCGAGAACTTCACCTTCTCCACCCCGCACGGCAGCTACTTCACCCTGTCCGACGGCTCTCCCTTCAAGCGTGGCCACTACACGCTCAAGGGCTGGAACACCGCAGCCGACGGCACGGGCACGCACTACACGCTGAGCCAGGCCGAGATGCTGATGCCCGAGAGTGGCATGAAGCTCTACGCCGAGTGGGAGAAGAACTCCTATGGCGTCACGGTCAACGAGCCCGAGAAGGGCGGCTCGGTCACCCCGGGTTCCACCGACGTCATCTACGGCGAGAAGATCCCGCAGAGCTTCGTCGACGGCCTCGATCCGCAGCCGAACCCCGGCTGGCACCTGTCGGGCTGGAAGTACACGATGACCAACGCCGAGACCGGTGAGGTCACCGAGGGCTTCACCACCGACCTGACCACGCTCACGATCGACGGCCCGATTAGCCTCACCCCGGTCTTCGAGGGCGCCGACCCGGTCGTCGTCGACGGACCGCCCCGCACGGGTGACGTGCCCTTCGACGGCACCCTGTGGATCATCGCCCTGGCCGCCCTCGTGGCCTGCGCGATCCTGATCGGCCTTGCGGTGCTGCGTCGCCGCGAGGAGGAGGCCTACGAGGCCGCCACCGCGACCTACGGCGCGCATTCCGCGAGCTGGAGCGATGCCAAGGCCACGCGCGTGCTGTGCACGAGCGGCTTCGGTGCGCATTCCGTCCGCAGCGACGGTTCGCGCGTGTCGCGTAGGGAGCGCGAGGCGCAACGGGATTGCGAGACGCGCGAGGAGTTTCTCGCGCAGGCCGCCGAAAGCGGCATCGGGGCGCACGCGGTTGCCGCGAGCGCCGACACATCTGACGACGAGCTGCGCACGAGCTGCTGCGGTGCCCATTCGGTGGCCGCGGCGGGTCGTGGCGCGCATTCGATACCCGTTCTGGCCGACGAGGCCGCCTGTGGCGCCGTGGAGCGCCTGGGTGCGGCCCAGGGAGCCCACACGGTCTCCAAGGCCGGAGAGCGCGTCCTGGACGGCCTGGTGGCCGCCTACGGAGCGCATTCCGTCCGCCGCGCCGACGATGGCGTCTGGGAGAGCTTCGCGGCGATCGTGCCGCCGACGCGCCCCGACGCGCCCGGCACGCGC